>Ga0157363_1001760_pt1 | contig 18430 bp, 6 predicted proteins | sample AttsexASBM1_FD_111477 | JGI IMG/M metagenome (GOLD analysis project Ga0157363, IMG submission 111477) | Fungus gardens microbial communities from leaf cutter ant in Ribeirão Preto, State of São Paulo, Brazil - Atta sexdens ASBM1 | ecosystem: Host-associated > Fungi > Mycelium > Unclassified ... | reverse complement strand
GTAATGCATACTTTCATTCTCTGCTTTTAAGTTCTCATTTTCTCATTTACTGTTTCTCAGTATTATAATTTTGTAATGCAAATTTCATATTTATATAGAATGTAACTTACTCGAATGTGTCCATTGACATGTAATAATTTGAAATAAATACATTAAATTAAATATTTTTTTTTTTTTTATAAACAAAATAATATATAAAATAAAATATATATATATATATATATATATATATATATATATATATATAGTTCATATCAATAAATATATAATATAAATATATATATATATATATATATATACATATATAGTTGGCAAAAGTTCGAAAATAGCTATACTATATAATATATAATATGTTATAATTAACATAAAAATGGTTACAATTACTTATCTACTATAATTTATAGTCTTTTTTGGAACAAAGATTGTTTTCTGTTCCTACACTAGACCGTACTAAAAGGGTGATATTTCATTGTGCATTTTTGTCTTACAACAAATTTTTCAAGCCTGTTGATTGGCTGTGAGAGAGATCCGAGAACCTCTCTGTTTTGTACACATTTGTCGAACGACAAAAAACGCACAAATGAAATAGCACGAACTCTCTTTTTCACTTTCGACAAATATCAAATATATACCTATTTCACTTTAAGCTCCAAAAGTGTACACTGATTCAGCTACAGAAAACAGATCTCATGTAATATAAAATAAAAAATGACTATTAGTTAAATTGTAGTATTTGCAACCATTTATGATAAGAGTAACTTATTCATAATAATTATATTCATTTTCTATTGCCAACTAAATTATATATGGTATCTTATTTTAACTTAGATCAAAATATCTCAAAATAAAAATGTTTCAAATAAAAGTTATAAGATTTGAAGAGGGCCACCAGATGCCAGTATATATAATTATAGTACCAAAAATTTTTTTCTCAATATAGGAGGAGAAAACAATACAGCCTTGTGGCTATCAATTGGCTATCAAAAGTCATCCCGTTCCAACAGCGCATTTCGCCCGGGCGTTATAACGGAAGAAAATTATCAGTGATATGTAATCGTCAAACAGTCGTCATGACTAACGGTTGCTACTGAGAGAAGTTCGTCATCTTGAAAATCGGCGCTTGTCCGCCGAAGAAGGAAACGTGTCCGAAACCTTCTTTCCCGTTAATCTCAAATACGGCAGTATCATCGTGTATATATATATATATATGAGATGTATACACAAGACGTTCTATTTACAAAATTAATATATGCCCTTATGATCCGAAGTTTCGCATGAATTCCACATGGATTTAAGTAACAGTCTATATATTGACAATGAGAGAAAAAATACTTTATATTTATGACTATAATTGTATGGTGAAATAATAGTTAAGAGTTCTATTTTTGTAGTTATTTTATTGTTAAATATATTTAATTGGCATCGAAAATAATCGTAAATTATAGTCAAAATATGATAATTATAACCGTTTTCTTCTTTCAATGTATAGACTGTCCTTTCTGATAATCAAAACAGATGAAGAAATATAGAAAAATGTTTGAAAAGTGCAATAAACCTATATTCATTTCTAATTATTAATTATATCTAATTATTTTCGAAGACAATCATATGTTTTTTTTGCATATAGAACTAATTATAATTAATTATTATTACTAGTATTACAGCAGTAATAATTATAAAAATAAAGCTCCTGGCCATAATTATTTTACCTTGCAATTATAATAAAAAAGACCAAGTACTTTTCTCTCAGTGTATAGATCAATTAACGCTATGATTTTTTATCTTATTTTTTTTAATAATTGCGTTTGAAGATACACGCGAAAAAGCAACTAAAAGAATAAATTTTGTTACATGAGTGCTCTTTTATCTTTTACAAATACTAAATTTTAGAACAACTAAATCTACTACGTATGAAAATTTTATTATTGCATTTTCCTTTTATGTTTTATCATTTTCTTTTTTATTTGCATGCTATCAACACGCAACTTAAATAAAAATGTAAACGTCCTTGGTTTAATTAATTAAACTCATAATCTGAGTGGGAAAACTTTATCTATAAAATTCAAGGTACTGCTGAAGGGTACTTCATTTTCCTCGAAGGGATTTTTATAGATCATTCTCCAGAAGAGTTTCAAATAAATCGTACTAAATCAAATTAAAATTAAAAATCAGATATTAGTAGGAAAAAAAGAAGTGAAAATTTCATTTTAATTTTGTTCGTCCATATGGTTCAATAATGTGGCAATAAATGCCAAACAGCTAGAATAAATAAGAAGAAATATTCCGAAGATATTATCGTTGCTCGAAAGATAAAATACGGAAAAAACATTTCTTCAGCTTTTTCTGTTAAGTATGTATTTTGATATGGCATAATATCTGATTATCTCAAAATAAAAGATTCGTTTTCGCAACTGCGGGCGCAATCCGGTTCAATAGCGAACATCATTCTCGAATTAATATACGAGAGTGACATTTGCATGCGATCGCAATTTTTACTTAAAAGTGGCCGTGTATTGAAATTTACATGTTTTTAGACTGATCTGAAATTCTAAAGCCGTATTCCCGCTTACGAATGTCTGATGAGCCAGAATACGACTTGTAAATAAATCACGGCGATTCTATATATACTTTTCCCCATCAAATTTCTACAGAAAATTTTAATTTCTCTGTATTTTAAAAAAAAAAAAGAACAATATACGTTAAGAGAAAAAAATTATATTGCAGTTATATAATTATAATTTAACTATACTTTTTAGTTTTAGTTCATTATTATTTAATTTCGATTTTTTAATTCAATTAAGATGAAATAATCTTCATTTTTAAAATAATTTATAATCATTATAGTCACAAATACAAAATATATTTATAAATATTTATAATTAATATTATTATTACATATTATCATTACATATAATAATTATATTAATAATTATATATAATAATTATTATATTTATATAATTGTTTATATTTTTAATTTTTTAATAATACAGATTCATACCAAACTTTTCTCTTAATGTAATGTTTTCGTTCCGTTTATTAATATAAAAAAGAAGTTACGAAGATATCGCAGAGAAGAGAAAGTATCCATTCACTTTTGACGCGTGTAATGCGAGCGTAATATCAATATTTTTATATATAATTCTAATTCACATTCTTGCGTATGCCTGACACGCAATTAACATCCCTGATTCTCCTTCCCAGTATCAAAAATAGCATGTTAATGATCGCGCAGGTCGGAGAAAAGAAGCGAATCCAAATCGAACATGCGTAGTACGAGAGGCCTATCCCTTTTCCACGTTTCGCTTTCTAACCTTCCTATGCGATACCTTTTTCTTTCCCTTTTTAAAAGTCTGAATGTTTTCATCTTTCAAACGCAACGAGCAAAATACAGCTGAAAAGAAGTTCTTTCTAGAATCATTTTCCTTCTGGATAAGGTTACCACTGTTTTAAAATTACATGTACTCTTCTTGAGTCTCATAGAACTTCCCTGGTTATTAATTAAATTAATTAAAAGTTCATACATTTATAAAATTATATTAATAAGAATTGTCAATCAGAATTATGTTCTAGAAATATTAGTTTAAATACCTACATTTAAAATATAAAAAATTATATCCCCTCCTCAGTCCTCTTCCGCTTACGGATTTTTTTTTAATGTGCATATGTATCGTTTTCTTATAATTCATTTCATATGGTAACTCTACTCCAAGGGACATGACGATTACTATTATTACACTCTCCAGGAGCTCCATTGTCCACTCAGGTAGCATTCCAAAGCACGCGTTCCTGAACAGAGACACATTTCGCAGAATTGTCGCAAGATTATAGCGAGAAGCGTGAAGTGGAAATCCTGTGGAAATTCTACAAATGCAAGCACACATTCAAGAGAGCGACACAATCGACTTCGATTGCTTTAATTGCCATGTACAATGTACATGTCAATGTGGAAAGAAGAATTATAAAGAAGAATATCGCGGTCGATCTCGATCATGCTTGTCTGAGAAATTAACACCGAGGATTCGCGCAAGACAGGTGGAGAGGACAAGTCGCTCGTTCCTTACCTTCTTTCACGAAAGCAGGCAAATAGGAAAAGGTGAGCGACTCGCCGTCTCCCTATGTGGTTTCGTGCGTGCCCTCGCTGTAAATCAACAGCAGGAATGGCCACGAAATCGCACCGAAATCGAAGCAGGCGACACCCTGTGACGTCGAGACATCCTTTTTTCTATCAAGAATTCCAATCGGACAATAGATTCCATTTTTTATCAACATTTTTATCATTTTTCTCCCCAAATTTTTGAAAATTGGAGATACGGAGAGAAAAAAAACAGCACTAGGCCGTCCCAGTATCAATTAAAATTTAAAAAATGATCGAAATGCCAGTGAGGCAGGACGACACTTGACGGATATCGCTGTAAATCCGGTGCCATATTTACACGGAAGACTATCTCTCTCTAAATTCTTCCGAATGGAATTTCACTCTAAAGAATGAAAATTGAGACAGTCTTGAAAAAGAATGACTTAATGTTTAAGAGCGAGATTTCACTTTTCAGAGTAAAATTCGCTTTAAAAGTTTTAGGAATGAAATAATACACGTATATACAAAGTGACTTTTTCCACACTTGGACTTGGATTTGCAGTGATATCGGTGGGGGCAAACTTTCACTTTTTACTCACAGTCGAGATGCTTCTTCTTGGGGCCGATCATCTCCTCCGTGGTGGCCTTACAGACGGACTTGGCGAGGCCCTGGCCGGCGATACTGTGCCTCGCGGCCAACAGCCTGTCGTTGATCGTCTGTCCCGCCATACTGTCCCGCTGTCACAGAGCAGTGGTAGCAGAAGTCAGCAGCAGTTGACGTTTGCGGCGAAGATCGCGTATCCTCCCTCGATAATTCTCCGCCTTGACTTAATTAATCTTATCACCCTCGATTACACCAGTGAAACGAACGACGAAAGGATCGCGCGACTATGATTGCTTCAAGGAAACGGGGACGACGAATTTCTCGAGGAATTTCCTCGAGAAATGGTCGCGAGAAATGAGGTGAAGTTGGCCGTCCTTGACGCGACGCGGACGGACGGACGGGAGCGAGACTACGGGAGTTCGGGAGCACTCCGGGTTAACTTCACCTCGTGCACGACACCACGACACGATCACGATCACGACACGACACGACACGATACGATACGATACGACACGACAGAGCCGTAGACGAGGCGCTTACCGCGCGAGGCGTCCGCGACGTCCCGCTCACCCCGATATTATACTCGGTCCGTCGCGCGCTGCTTTTCCGGTCCTCCGGCACCTCTCCTCGTTCACTCTCTCGTCCTCCTCCTGCTGCTCCTACTCCTCTACCTTCTCCGCCTCTCCTCGTCCGCCGCCACTACTTCCTCGGGCCGGTTCCTGCGTTCGCGTAACGGAGCCCGCCACGATTTTTCTCCGCGTTCCACCAGCAGCGGAGCCAAGCAGCTCGCGCTCAGCTTTAACGGCTCAGCTGGACGGCGTTACGTCGGCGGCTGACGGCGACAGCAGGCTCCTTCTATATGCCAAGATGGCGGCCGCGCTCAGTGCCGACACTGCCGACCCGACACTGCCGATCGCGGCGCGCGCCACCCCGCGCCGACCCGGCCGACCAATCACGAGCACTCGCCGCCGGCTCCGCTGTGTGACGTCATTCCCGTCATTCTTACTCGGAGCAACCGAAATTTGAAGATCAAACGAAAGCGACACAGATCGTTCGAATCAATACCGGTTAATTTTCGATCCTTCCAATATTTTGTTTCGTTACTGGAAGAACGTTTTATACTCGGAATGAAATTTTTTTACGACTTAAGCGATATTGGCAACGCGATCTCCTAAGCTGCTCCGACGTCGACCATCGATTGAAAATATGGTGTGAAGTTAGCGCTCGTCCGTTATAGGACGAGTTACCAACATGCAAATTGCAATTCTCTAAAAGTTCATGATCGAATTAGGGAAAATATTTCGAAATCTACAATTTTTTATTGTTTATTTTTTCTAAACATGAGATGGTTTGGCAATGAAAAAGACGAAAAACTTTCAAAACTTTTTTTCTGTATATATGAAAGTCACTCATATAAATTCATACGTTTCCATCGCTAATTTTGAAGAACAATAGAGAGAGCGTTAGTTCACTTCAGAAAAACAGTTGTTTTAATTCATGCTTCTTACAGAAATTCATCTAAATTTTATTACAAAAGATTTATGATAAATCAAATAAATGATCTTCCTTGAAATGTATGTATTGATATCTTAAAAGATAAATGCCTTCAAGCAGAATAACAAATTATAAGAACATCAATAACGTTAAAATAAATTATTGATTGAAAAGTAATTTAATAAGTACTCATTTTAGAACAATTTTGACATTTTGATATTGCGATGACTTATGCTTTGCTTTTTAAACATCGCGTGCGATATATTAATTTTCAATCAATTTAATTTCAAAGTTATAGGAACAAAATAATTATGATTCAACTCTTTTTGTTATAAAATGACGACTATATATTTCAATAATATTTAATAAACAAAAAATGTGACATTTCAAATTGTAATTGTTCAGTGTTAAGTACTTCGAAAGTATATAAACAAAAATAATTTGACTAAAGATCCTTTTGTTATTATATCAAATAACAACTTTAATAATATTGTATTAGCTTAATACTTCAATAATTTTTAATAAACATAATTTAGTTATACCTTCATTGTTTGACTTTTTCCAAACAGGTAGTTATGTTTCCATCGCACGTTTACGTGTGCCATATGTTCCGTTTATGTCATTTCTCATTGATTGCACAACTTTGATCCGGTTTTTGGTTTGTCCTTCAATGATATGATATTCGATTCATAATCGAATATCGTGACCAATGCAACGCATTTTCTTGTATATATTTCAAAAAAATAATACGCCAAAAGAATAATAAATAAATAATACGCCATGAAATAAGGCAAAAAGGATTTTGTGTACAAAAATGAATCGCCGATCGACTGCAAAAAGTTTAATTCAAAAAACATATAAAAAACATATAAAAACATATAAAATATAGCGAGGCGTCGAAAGCAATTGTGGCAACTCTAATTAACAATAATAAACAAGTAAATTAGTTCACTCATATTTTCTGTATGTTTAATATAAAATATCTAAAGAATTAAATGTGCAACTGATCAAATTTTGTATACACATAGTCGCCAATAAATTTAAATTTATCATAAATCCGATGGATATATAGAAATAATTGAAAATCACCGTGTGACCGATAATCGGTGACAAAGTTCACGACATTACAGCGACTTGCCTGCAAAAATATATTTGAGCATAAACGAAATTAATTTTTTATTGTTACAGAAAAAGATTAGAAATTAGAAATAAATATATCGTAATTAGAATTGTTATATATACGATTCTGTTTATAATAATCATTATTTAATTCGAAAAAGATTTCAGCTGAAATCGCTTTTGTATTGCTTATATATTGCGTGTTGTTACATTAGATTTTATATTTATATTAAAATAATATCTCGAGATAATAAACCGTTTTATTAATGAAATTTTAAAATCAAATTTAAAACAATGTTAAATATTATATCAGATAAATAAATCAGTCAGAAAAAACGAGATCGGTAAAATGAACACTTATTTTAATTGTTAAAATTTACTAATTTATTTAATTAAAAAATTTTTTAAATTACCAATTTATTTAACTAGCTTTCTTACCAATTTATATAATTAAAAAATAACTCTGCGTTATTATTTTTCTTTGAACTTTGACCAAATTATAATTAAATTAAACGGTGATTAATTTGTTATATTTTTTCACTATTTTTTGTCATAAATAAAATATCGTGCGAGTTCTTTATATATGAAATCTATGTGGCTGTGTTCCAAATTTCGTTGCTAATCTAGTGCTGAAAATTTATATAGTGTACATAACGTAGGCTGCGGTCAAAGTTACAAAAATGCTTTAAAGCGTTTGATTGATCAATTAGAAGAATGTTACAAATTAATCAAAAAACGCTTGAAAACATTTGTAACACCGCGTTGGCGGTGTAAATTTGCTTGTAAACTATAGATTTTTAGCGCTGGCAGTGAATTTTTTTGGAGCAGCTATATTTCTGGAACGTGACTGGAGCGCCAATTGAGGTCGACTCGGTCGACCGCGCGACGAAACGTGCTTTGCGACTTGGAGCGTGGTTCACTCCGGTTCAGTGCGGCGAAGTTGGCCGATAAGCGTGCATGTGTGCGTTCTGCACTCGCGAAGTTGGAAATCCAAAAGACGGAAAACGTAGAATTGTGGCGCGTGTAGTTCACATTTCTGAATTCTCTGATTCCTGGCTGATCCCGATCCCGGTTATCAAGATTCTGCGACATACGTTCCGTGCGATCAGGAAGATGACGACGGCGGTTAACAAAGAGGAAGCACGGAAGCGCCTGACGCCGCTGCAGTGGCATGTGACACAAGAGAAGGGCACAGAGAGGTGAGGGCCACATGTATAGAACTTAGAAGTCAGCTACTGATACCGGCGTCATCGAGAACGCTCCCAAGGGATTTGTTCACGGTGATGACGACGTCGAACATTTCTGTTTTAGTGGCTAAGATAATAATCTGAGCGAGATCACATTGGATCTGGTTCAGTTTATCTGGTTATAGCCCAAGCAGGATAACAGGTCACGATAACGTCAAAACATTAAAATCATCTGAAAAGTAATTTTTAGTCACTATTTTAGAATCATTTTGATATGACTTTTTTTTGTTCTGCTTGGAGTCTTATTACGAGGAACCGATCTGAAAATGAGTTTCTTTTGACGATACTTCTAAAGAAAATTTGCCACGCATCAGCCTATTCGAAGCGGAAATCTTATTCTTCTGTTAACAATTGCGACCTACTTCCTGTTATCACGCTCCGTGAGGAGACGTCAGCTGATTCTGTAATGGGCGATCAAAGCGCAACGTAGAGTTGCGCAACGCATAATTATATTGCTGACACAGACGGATGTTATTTGTCGTCTGCTCCATATTTACGCAATCTGCCGGGTGGATTCTCGCCGCTTGGCTTGGTTATTTAGAAAAGTATCGCTTAAATTCTAAGCAAGTCGAACTTACTGAAGTAAATAAAAATAATATCAATATACACGTATGTTCATCCGATACGATTTTATGTGTGTAAAAATTAATAACATAATAGTTATAATATATTAACAATTAATATATTATCCTGATAGTAATCCTACACAACATGAAATATTTCAGAAATTTTTCCAAAATATTTTACTGCAAACTCTGAAATATTTCAGAAATTTTTTATGAAATATTTCTAAAATGGGAGGGGGGAGGATATATTATAATTGTTCAGAGTTTTTGAAATATATTCTTCCTTTTTTCACAAAATTTTTAGAATATTTGAGTGAAATAGTTTGCAATATTTTAAAATGTTTTACAAATATTTATGAAATATTTATATATTAAATATATATAATATTTGAAATATTTTATTAAAATATTTCAAACAATTATTCACATAAATATACTATGTAGGGTATTACATCAATATTATAATTCCCCACTCAACAATATAACTTTCATACTGTGTAAATTCTTTCTGTGAAATTTTATTCTAAAGAATAAAATTGAATCGGTCTTGAAAAAAGAGGCTTAATTTTTAATTTTTAAAAATGAAATTTCATCCTTCAGAATAAAATTTATTTTAAAAATTTTAGAGATTATAATATATATTATAATATATATTATATCATATTTATATTTTATTTAAGCACAAAGATTCATTTTGACTGAATTTAGAATTTTTTTTATTTAATTACATTTATATTGTTGAATGAAAAATTACGACATTGACGTATTGCTAATTGAAGTTTGCTAGAATTTCTCACGTTGTCACAAATAAAATGGCAACGTGACATAATTTATTACGATTGTCATGAATTAAAGATAAAAAAACACGAATTTCCACGCTCGTTCAAGCATTCAAGTTAATCTTGGATGAGGAACACCGAAATAACTTTTTCAAGAGCGTCCCTTCGTATGTTTGCGCGTGAACGGTCTCATGGCCAGCAGGTTTAAAAATAAGCTATATGTGTCACGGATTGTGACCTCCCTCTTTCCCCTTTCCATCCCTAATATGCCATTTCATCATCCCCTGACTCATTCGTTTGTTTTATTTGGTGCAGACCGTTTACCGGTTGCTACAACAAGTTCTACGAAAAGGGAACGTACACCTGCGTCGTGTGCGATCAAGAACTGTTCTCTTCGGACACCAAATACGACAGCGGATGCGGTTGGCCGGCATTCAACGAGGTTCTGGATCAAGGACGCATCAAATTGACCAAAGACACCTCTCATGGTAAGCGAGCGCTATTACGATTTACCTTCATTAGCGTATCTTTTGTAATTATGCTCGCGTTCTTAGATTGGCAATTCACACCTCACGTTCATCTGAACATTGCACAATAGTCCGCAGGTACATTCAAATTACTTAGAATAGGATATCTGTATCTCGTAAATAAGTTTTTGATTCTAACGTTGTACCTGCTCGCTATTTATATCATCATAATCGCAACGTATATAAGGGATCAACAAAATAATGTAAACACCTGAAATACTATTTGTTTTATTACATATATACACATTTATTTTATTAATAAGAATTAGGATTATTTCGTCATTTGTCTTTAATACAAATTCTATATTGTTAGAATAGAATCATACATGCTTGAATAGTAGCAACTACTACAGTGCAATATTCTATCATTCTTCTAGTTAGCAAAACGTTTAATTGCTTAAAAGATATTAAGGAAGAAAATATGTTTCTCATTCTGCTCTTCAAAATTATTAATAATATTTGAATCAGTTACTGTTTTTGAAAACAGAACAATTTTAGGAAATAGAGTGAGAAGAAAATTTTCTCCTCCATTCCAACAAGGATAGAACGTATATTAAAAACAAAAATGATGGGCCAATCTTTAATCAATAAAATAAGTAGAGTATTGCCTAGTAGGTGTTCATTATTTTGTTTTTTTCTATCATAATTGTACACTTGCATAACATTACTGAGCCTATCCTGGTCACATTTCATTCACTTTCTGCATCTATCCAAAGTAGAAGTCTTTATATTGAGTTTCTCAGAGATTAAGATTCAATTTTCCATAAAATTATCGCAAATTAATTCGTAGCAAAAATTATGATTATATTGTCACTCACTCCTCGCGCCTTGATGAATGTAAACATTTTCTTGTGTACATAGATATCAGTTTAAAAATATTTCTTATAATAAAAACAGGAACTGTAGTATTCATTTATATGTGATGTATTTTTCTCTACTGTAAATATAATGTTGTATATATTAGCTGAAATTTCCTGTTCTCCTCGGTTCCTGCATGTACTTGCTTAGAGTGTGATTGTGTTAGACTTACATCACTTTTTCTATGAAACTAATACGCCAGCTATATATTATGAAACATTGGAAATATGACCAATAGGCTAGATACAAATATCTTATCGTGTTAAGAACTGTTTACGAGCATAAAGTTATCGACTGCTCGATAAATATAACATTCTTTCGTTTAGTTTGACTAAGAGTAATAATGTAATAATGTCTTCTTTTTACTCGCAAATCCTTAATGCATATAGATCTCATTTTTTAGAAGCATTCGATGCAAATAAAGTTCCTTCGCTTTTAAATTATGCCAGTTGAAATAATAATTAATCATTTGTAAGTGTGTTTCAATACTCACAGCTATATGAACTTACAATATTTCTATGACGTAAGTAAATATTTAATAAAGATGAATATGCCGTATAAGTTAAAAAATATATATATTAGTTACAAATATAATGTAGAGGAGATTGTGAGTGTTTTTCAACAAGAAGAAGAATATCATGTAACACAGTAGTGTAAGATTCCGTGCTTTTCAACTATAGCATAAGTCTACATAATCGTACACAGCTAAATGCTGTATCTGATTGTATCGTCGTTTTAAATCACTTTATGAATACCAAATGTTATATTTTATTATCATTTATTTTTCTGGTAATGAAATTTTCTGATAAGAGATTTTAAGATTACATTCAGATAAATTTGGACATAAATGTATAAGACCTTTTTCTTTAAAAAAAGCTAACATTTCAGCAATACTGTGTCATATGATTGTATTTCGTTGCTGTAAAGTATCCTATCTAGACAAGTTGGGATATACTAATTCTTTTAATATTAACAAGATTTTTAATGTTGACTGCTCAGTTATGTTGCTTTAGTTAAAAAGTTGCTTTAGTTAATATAACTGAGTAGTCAACATTAAAAATCTGTTATTATTAAAAAAATAATTAGTGTAATCCAAGGTACAATATGTCTTTAGATATGCCAGTCTTCCTTATACAGTATGTGAGTGCGTAATTTTCGATATTGTCAAGTAAATGTACTATTGAATTGGAAACGTATAACAAGTAACAATTAACAGGCAAAAATTAGATATAAAAAATAAAAATGTATATATTGAATGAAATTGTCATATATGTACGCACTTCTTCATCATTATTCTTTTAGTGTTATATGAATGTTAGCTATCTTCTCATAATTGATGTATCAATCTTTAATTCGATTTTTTTCTCATTTCAAGATCTTTTTAGATCGCTTCTGTTACTTCTTGAAAATTGTATCCGTGAAAAAAGGGTGTATGTCTGCGTCTAATCACACTCTATTGTTCTTTCTCCTCTCGTCCTCCCTGATCAATCTCCTGGCTACTACCACCACTGAACCACTTCACTCTCATCACTGAAAAAAAAACAACATCACTGAAAATCGCGCATCGCGTCGAATTAAACGACGCCAACTAGTCGGCGGCAATCTACTACTGCTGATCGCAAACCCAGATATGGTGCGGACCGAGGTGACCTGTTCGAAATGTGATGCACACCTGGGGCATGTGTTCAACGACGGACCGAAGCCTACGAGGAAGCGTTTCTGCATCAACTCCGCCTCCATAAGCTTCCACTCGGCGGGAGAGGAGAAATCTACGTAAAATCAGCATGCGCGTTTATTACATTCTATATTTTATTGTATAATATTTATATAACGAGAATTGTGTTATAAATATCTCGTGTTATAAATATTAAAATACTTTCGTTTTATTTATATATTGTAAAAAGAAATAAAGTAATAATAATTATCGTCGAGATAAATAGGCTGTCTGTAAAGTGAGTTTATTATTATAGGGAATATTTAACGTTTTATTATTGCTAACGATGTGCTATTAGCAAACATTTCTACGTTATTTACTACATGCGATTGATTGTAATGTTCGATTGTATATGATTTTCGTAACATATTCGCAAAAATATTCCTTTCTACATTAAAGCGTTTACGCAAGTTAAGGAATATACTGTTGATGTGACTATAAAGCGTTTCCGACTGACATTTCACTCGCGACGAGAAGCTAATTCCATACTATCAATTCTCTTGAATCTCATTGTGTACTCTCTACTTTCGATATTACAAACGTTACATGTACATATCGATATCAAAGTGTAAAAAGTATAGCATCCACGCAGGATGTATGTATATCACATGAGAAAGCGTAACACTGGATAGAGATGATAGAAATGTCTAATTGAGAGATGTTATTTTTTCAATAAATGCCATAATATGTAAATACCCTACTTATTCTGACTTAATATATTAAATGAGGAACAAAATACAGCAGTCATCATTTCTCTTTCATCGTTCCTCTTACGTAATACCGTTAGGCAGGACAAGGTATTTTGTATGAAGAAGAGAACATGTTTATTATAAAATGTTTCCTTATATTGTAACGTTTCAAAACAAACTAAAAGGTGTTATAATACAATATACGTAAAATTCTAGGCGTTATTTTTACAATTCATTATTCCCTTTCTGTTTTTTTTTGCATTCCCTCGCCTTTTGAAATTTTCAATGGGCATAAAAATTTCACATTTCTTCCTGAGAGACCAGATTTCTGTCGAATGATTTCCGATAGCGATAAATGCTTTTTTTTTCTTACAAAAGTTAAAGGATGAACCTTCCGTCATCAGGGAAGGATCAAAATCGAAGATTTTCTTTTTTTCAATCTGCAGTAAAATAGCGACTTTATTACTATAGGCCTACTTCTTTCTTTCTTCTCGGAGATCACAAAGCATTTTCAAAAACATCGTAAAATGCTACAGTAAAACATGCATACACACATTTAACATGATTCGCGTATTAGGAACCTATTTTTAAAAATCTAAAATGACGATAAAAATATACGCGCACATAGCGGATTATTAAATGCAATTGGAACGATCATCAAGATATGGATGCGCAAACGGATGCAAAGTTGCCAGCATTTTCGCGTTATATTAAAAGATTCGCCTGCCCGTATTTTTCTCAGAGCTTCTCGTATATTTTTCTATACGTTTGCGATGCGTTTCTATTCGTTTGTCAATGTCAAAAATAATGAGTACTTTCGTAGTGCATCACTTATTATTATTACGATAAGGCATGTCTGGTACAATTTTTGTACTTTTGTTCGCACGATAAAAGGATCATACTGTTATCACAGCGAACGTGTCTACATGCTAAGATGCGCTTCAATCGGGTTGTGCGTCGATAGGGGTAATAATTTTTTGTACAGGCAGTTTTGCATCTCGCTCGATCTGATTTGCAAATAAAAAAAAAATTATAAATGTTAATAACTGCTAATAACTGTGCTGTTAAAATAATTATCGCGAAAAAAATAACGGAAATATGAAAGTCCTTAGTAAACACCAAAAAAACTCAACAATATAACTTATGTAACACAAGTATTACATTATGTTGTTGAGTTTGAAATTGTAACACTGATGTTATGTTACTTTAATTGATGTTTGTTGAGTCTCTATCGCTCCGAGATATTTGTGAAAATGCAGGACTCCGCGTCTTTTAATGTTTCTGATCGTTAACTTTAACCCTGGATCGCACCATTATCTTTTTTTTTACACATTCATACTTTTCTTTCATTAATACTAAGACGTGCGCAAGTTATTTTGTCTCTTAACTTGTCATAATTAGACCGATTTTAGAGATGGAAGTCGAAGCAGAGATTAATGCTGAGCAATATTTGTAATACACATTCGCGGAATACTGAAGAAGCACGAATTTATAATTTATATACTCTATTTCATAATCCCTGATTCTGTTTAAAGATGCGTTGCATTAAGTTCCTTCAATATACCAGCCCTAAATTCGGTCATAAGCGTTGATACAAACTGAGCTGCTTCTTCTTTCTAACTCGATCAAGTACAGTCAGACATTATAAAAATCTAATCAGGCTTCTTTCAAAAAATGATACTACAAAAAGAGAAGAAGAAAACAATAAAACAATAAATCTCGTCGAATATTGAATATACCTTATCATATGATTTCTTGTTATCAAATAATATACAGATTTCCTCTTCTTTTCTTCTTCTTGTTTCGTACGCAATATAAGTATATCGTTAATTTCTCGATTTATAACTATCATATTTATATTCTCACAAAGTCTGAGTTAATATTAATTTATATATGAGTCCTATACATATATGTATAACGAAAAATCTCGATCGATCTATCCATCCACCGCGCGAAAATTGGAAGTGTGTATCTCTCGCAAACTCTCAAAAGGGAAAAAGAATAACATCGAAATCAGAATTAATTATTCATCCGAAATAGAATGCGAATATTCTAGATGTTTTTTTCTCAATCTCGACATATCTTTTTCCTACCATTTGTGAATAGCTCTCTCACACAGTTCTAATATTCTAAATTCTTACACTTGAGATAGAAAGCACAGACTAGTACGAGTCAATTTATAGTTGGAATTTACAGAACAAATTTTTCTTTTTCTTCTTTAGATAAGTAGACTCTGCGTGTATCGAAAAAATTAATCAACCACAATATAATGAAATCAATGAAAACATTTAAAATGTTTTAAGTGAATACAAATATTTGTTAAAAATAATTGCGAAAGGCGTACAGAGAGAAAACATTTGCTATAAATGCTAATCCTATGCCATGACGGTAAATTTATTGCATATATAAGGATTAATTACTTACAGGAAAGAATAAACAAATGTTTATTCTTTCTTGTACTCGCTAACAAAAATTATTTGCAACAATTACAAAATATTTGTCAAATATACAAATTTGTTATAAACACAAACAAATTTGACAATTAAATTTTGTAATCCCTTTGCGTTTTTAGTAAATTTTTTTCTGTGCGACAATTCAGAAATTTTTATAAATTTTAGATTCACACTCAATGACTTTTCTAATAAAAACAAGAATTGAGAATCTTAAGATTACAAATCCCGAGATAATATAACTAACTAAATAATCATGATGTTTCTTAGAAGAAAATCCAATTTGCAATCGTTGCTTATTTTGTGGCCACACAAAGATGACTTAACTCATTATCTTGTTTCTTCTATTGATATGTTATGCTAAAAAATATTATATTTTACATACAGAAGTAAGGAACAGTAAGGAATTAAAAATTTATATATTCTGATTGGCTTGTATTAACTCATTTTTTCCATCTTTCAGCTTAATCAAAGACTATCACTCCTTTCATTTTTTTTCTTTCATTTTTAGTTTCGCCCAGTGGATGTCCTGATTGAATAATGAAATACGTAAAATAAAAAGAATAAAAAAAAACAAGATACGAAAATCTACGAGTCATGATATCGCCTAAAATAACTAAATACTTCCAATATATTCATTTTTCGATGACACGATGACATTCGGATGACATATAATACAACATTAGGAAAGACGTATCTCGATAATGTTCGATGCAAATACAACCATACAGAACCACAATTCGTTCTACACAAAACGTCAATTAAACTCCAATATACATATGCGTGTTCGATTATTTGTTTCTTTCTTCTCACGGTGCTAAAATGAAATATTACATGTCGTTATACAGTGGTTCATAAGAAATCTAGCGCGAGTTTTCTTTTTTTTTCTTCACGTCTCTAAACGACAAGACAGGCACTTTATAGTGTCACAAAATGCTCCTACGTCTGAACCTTGTTTTACAGTTTCATTGATCTTTCGTTCTCCTTCTTTTTTACAAGACACGTTAAGAACCATTATATTGGACTTACAGCGAAGAACACACGTGATGTGGACAAGCGTCCTCGGAGACATGTTCTTATCAACTAAGTAGTAAACCATGATAGTAAGTTCAATGTCTTAACGTGTCTTTCATTCGCTCTTTTCTTCTCTTTAATGATACAAATGAGGGAAATTCATCTCTTCGTCGTAAAGCTTTAAATTAGCGGCTTCAAACGAGATATGCATTTTTTACGCGATTGGCTAGAGCACGTGTGAACCAATTTCTTTACATTGAATGCCAACATAAAAAAATTGCGATATTTGTAAACGAGGAATTTGTTCAAACAGTTTCTCTTTTAATACAAGAAAACTGAATCAACAATGAATCAGATATTCAACGATTCAGAATGCGATTCTCTTAAAAACGTTTAAAACAAATTAGGCTACCACTTACACATCTATCGTCGCATTAATTAGATAAAACACACTGAAAACATATTGCTCTGCTTCATCATAACTTCCGTCGAAAAATACAAGTCCGACACGAAGATCAATCTCCTTTCTCTCTCTCTTTCTACGATCTCTTATTAAACAATAATATTAGAATAGGTCCTATGTATACTTGTTCACATTTCTTTGTGGTATTATCTAATAAGGTTCTCGCTATAAATAATATGCATTTTTTTTTGCTAACTTCAATCCTTTGAATTTTTTCTTGCTCTTTTTAGAGTTAGTAATACTAGTTTTATATTTTTAGAAAATAACTGACAATTGCTTGTGTTTCCTCGATGACAATCCATCCGAATTGCGGCAAAAGCACGTCACAGGCAACAGTAGATACGGTAAAGCACATACGCATTCCATTTTGTCTCTTTCTTTTTCTATTTCCTTCAAAAACTAAGTTAAGACTTTGTGAGTCCATTGCACTCAATTGTAATTATGGACTTTATCGAGGAAAACAAGACCTCTGCCGTCAGATCGCTCATAGCTTTTTTCTGATTTAACTTTGTGTTTGTGCTCGCAACGTGCGAGAATCGAGCGTTTCTTTTTTTAAAAACTCTTTGCGATCATTTTTCCGATACTTCATCACGGTATCGAATAAGTTCTATCTATCTATCTATATGATCTATATGCGTACGTAATAAATATATGCATGCATATATGTATATATATGACATAATATAATATTCACATATGATATACACATATGTATGCATATATATATATATATATATATATATATATATATATATATATATATGTTTATATACATTATTTTTATATTTTTTTTTATTTTTTTGTCGTGTCCGTTTTTTGGGGTGGTTTTT
>Ga0157363_1001759_pt1 | contig 18432 bp, 22 predicted proteins | sample AttsexASBM1_FD_111477 | JGI IMG/M metagenome (GOLD analysis project Ga0157363, IMG submission 111477) | Fungus gardens microbial communities from leaf cutter ant in Ribeirão Preto, State of São Paulo, Brazil - Atta sexdens ASBM1 | ecosystem: Host-associated > Fungi > Mycelium > Unclassified ... | reverse complement strand
GTAATAAATTGTTGATACAAAAAAAAAAGATTGCCCTGATGGCACTTCGGCATGTTCCGATATGGACCTCAACGACTTACATCCTCCAGATGATTACACTCATCGCTTTTTTATCTGGCACGAGTGGATCCAGGTCGGTAATTTCTCGATTTACTGTCTTTGTACTCACAAGGCACAGGCCAACGGCCCTCTCTCGGCCGAGAATGTATTCGATTATTTTGCAACCTCCATGTTCTACGACAAGCAAAGCAACAACCAGGTTCTGCGTATGCAGACCATACATACCGGCATCCCAATTGCCAACGAGGCTGAAGAACTGAGGTAGGTTCCGGACGACATTCGCAGCGGTATATCCATAGTAGCAGACGGTTCACAGGCATTGAATTTGCACTCGTGCACGCTCAGCCGCCTGGATTCTTCATCATCCACAAACGCGAACGCCTTTCCCCTGACGAAGGCATGTCATGGCCTCCCATTCTTGCTTTTATTCTCACAGGTTGCAGTCCGACCCCTCGCAGCCTATTTTATAGTACACAATCGAATTTACCAGTCTCCCGACGTCTATTCCGTTCTCTCAAACCGTCTGGTAACTCATCTACCCCACCAAATTCTGATCTTCCCAACTCAGTTTCCTGCCAGCTTACAGCTGTCTATTCCCTTCAAGCCTCCCTTGACGTCTTGCGCAAGCACCGGCCTGATTACACCCCAAGGACTGGTTTCATTTGGCCTATTACAGATCCTGCTCTTTCTGATGACACTTCCAAACCCCGCAAGCACGACCCCGATGCCACCGTGCCGGACAACGACACTCTCACCGCCTCCTCGGACCCTGATAGGCGTTTGCCCAAACGCGAACAGAACAACATACTCTTATTGAATGCCATGCGGACCACTGCTGCCCACTCTAAGCTCTCCTATACCCCAATTACTACCGAAGCTGCAAATACAGGCTCTGCAGCAGAAACACCCGTCCCAATCCAATCGCGCTCTTCGACGACACCTGTATCTGGTCCTCAGGAAACAGCCATCAAAGGTTCGTCAAGTACAGCCACTAACGTAGAAATGGCAAAAGGTATAACGTTCGGTACCAAGAGGAAAAAGAAACGTATGTGTGGTCTCTGCCTTCTTGAAACCTATCTTCATTCTCAAGCCCATTAGGGACCTCGCTAGTACCCTCTGTTCTGACTTGAAGTGGATGATAACTTCGCATCTCCCTCTCAATGTTTGCACTCCCAAGTGATTCTTGAAACTCTCCATCTTGACTTTTCCTTCGGTTTATCCGATGGTTGTAATTTATGTGCACCATTATCGTGCTCCCAATTTACCTGCAAACCACTCTAATGGTGTCCTTAGATTGCCACTACCTCTTGTCCCACCACTTCCAAGTGATGATAACGGATTGGCCGACACAAACGATTCTTTTCTGAGTTTCGAAGCCAGTGATGCTGACCATAGTCAAATGTGAGTGATCGAGTAGCTGGATGAAAGAGAAATGCATCATACCAGCAGCATCAATCTCTTCAATATTCGTCTCCAGAACTAATCCACCTTGTATTATTTCTGATAATATGTGATGTACCTAGTTACCATGAGTGTAGCCATTACGACGGACCGACCAGACCTCTCTTTACTCACCTCGTCGAAATGGAACACGAGATCGAGTTCACACACATTCTCAAATGCTCTATCTAGAGACTCGACAAATACCTAAGCAAGCAAGTCAACCCAACAAAAGCTACGTACACATCAGCAGCAGAGAGAGACCCACCTGAATCAGGTCCAGGATACCTAATTCACTCTCTGCGCCATCAACCACAAAAACAAAATACAGCGTTGCATAGTTCCTATACACAACCCTCCACTTTTCATCTTCCTCCCTCCCATTCCCAAACTCGTTCACGTTCTTCCCAACATTAGCAGCCTTCTTAGGTCCAAGAAAGGCCTCCAACTCAGGTGCGTCCAGGAAATTGCATAAAGTAGGAGGTCGAGAGATGATAAGTGAGAATATCTTCTGGATGAGAGTTTGTGCGGATTGATATAGAGGTGTATAGAATTTGGTTAGACGTGCCACACCAGAGGTATTGACTGTTAGGATAAGCGAATGAACGAGGACAACGGTAAGCGGGCTCACAAATGAGGACTGCGTGAATCATGACAGTGGTAGTGGTTGAATGTTTTGTTTTGCTTGAGCACCGAGTGTTTGGGCGTGATTAGGTGCGGATGAACCTCCAAAACGGCTCTGTCGAAAAGTAATCAGTGATCATCCCGGTCATGGCTTTGATGACCCCGAAAAACCAGCGACTATTCTAGTAGAATAGTATTGGGCTGTACAGAATCCAAATGATTACTCGAGTACACTACAGCTCATCTCTAGGAAACGAATACCCACGCTGCAACCTCCCTGCCAAATTACTCACTGGTCCCGAGAACCCACCCTGGCTCTTGAAACTCTCCAAAAAGTTCTTGATCAGATTATAATCAGTCCCTTCACCCTCTCCAAACTCATCGTCATCTTCCCCTCTCTCTAGTACAGCTCTCAATTCCGTTTCCATCACAGTTTCAATATCTTCATCTTCACTAACAGTTACGTCTTCTTCTTTGCCTTTTCCTTTACTGACTCTCGGTGACGCTGATGATGACGCTGATGAAAGTTTGATTTGTGGTTTACTTTGCCCGGTTGACCCCCGGAGACGCGAGAGTTCAACATCCATAGCGTTCATCACTGCTTCGAAGGAGTCCAATTCTGGATTCACATTGGGTCTCGGGCCGGGTTGGGCAACCCTGGGTGTCTTTACGCTCGAAGAAATTAGGTCCTGATCCATTGCTTTCATCGATTTAGGTGTGTACTGCCCACTCGATGTCTTTTTCGCAATTTTCGGAACGAATGCTGATGAGGCGGGCATGCAATCAATACTTCGTGACAGTGATAGGGAAACGTACCACCACGCTCTTTCCTATCTCGTAATATCTCATTCCACTGCTTCTCAGAAATCCCAAGGGCATGACGAGAAAACTCCAGAAAATCTTCCACCTCTCCTCCCATGTCAATTTCAACATCACCTACAACTTGCGGCATCTCTTCTTCAGATTCGTCATCTTCTAGCTTTTCTTCATCAGTCTCATCGTCGGAATCGACTCCGTCATATTTATTCCTTGGCAAGATAGGGTCTCTGATAGACTTGCCGTTAACTTCTGGAGGCATTCCATGAACTTTGATTCTCTGATTAGGACGGTTTTCCTCGACGACATCGCTCACAATGGTTGTCGAGGCTACTTTCTGTGAATTGGCGTAATAAGTAGCCGGCATTTTACCGTAGTCATTAGGATCTAGGTTCGGCACTAGGTTGTCCATGGCCTCCTTGGTTGCATATTTAACTCGTTGACTTGATGACATGACCTCTTCGGAATCGTCACCATCTGAGTCGTCGCTGAAGGGTTCATCGGAAAATTCTTCGCTGTGGAGGAAATTCCAACCATGTGAGCATATGCCAGCCCTGCAGGAAAAATACCCTACTCTTCAAAACGAGCACCTTCCATGTCACCTTCGCCTTCCACGAACTGCTCGACCTTGGTGGCCAAATCCTTGAGGCGTGATGCCTGTTCGGATGCCATTCGATCTTCTGCCGGAATTTCCGGAGAATCAACAACCATAGCATCTTCCTGCCGTACTTTCTTTGTATGACCCAGGGATTGTTGAAGCTGAGTCTCCAAGTCCTGAGCATCGACTGTGAGCCATGACTCATCGTCTTCTTCTTGTAGTCCCGGGTCACCAACAGAGCCTGCTTGTGAAACGGCTAAATCAACCTGTTTTGCAAACGATAACCGCTGACTTGTGAAAATAATGAGAATACTTGATGGCGTGACTCAAAAATCCAATACAAACTTTGGAGATCGAAGTTCAATGAAGGTATTCGTGGCTTTCGTTTCCAAATCATTCCAAAGCTGGGATCCTTCTTTTTCACCCTTGAAATATCCCATGGAAGTGAGGTTTTGGATATATTGATTGTATTCTGAATTGCGACGGAGAGCGTCCTTGTTGGCCTCGGCCTTTACGACATGAGTATACCAAGTCACTGGATGAAATCAAGGGAGCGAACTTTTGATTTTTCCGTAGCAAGGGCCGCTGATCGTCCTTTACTCTCTTGATAAAGCATCTCAAAACCAGCGGTCTGGTAGCAAGAACAGAGTTATGAGAAGATATTCTCTATTACGAGTCGAAGAGAAACTTTACGATCTTCATGCCAATGTCTCTCCATTTGTATTCTTTACTGCCCTCGTTCTCTTTCCACTGGCCAAAGATCTTGGGGGGATAGAATTTTTGACCAATTAATTGGGCAAATGCTGTGCGCGTCATCTTAACGGACCGTAGAACATTTGTATTTGGTGGAAACCGCGACATGCGATGTGCTGCCTGACCCGGAACTGAATAAAATTCAATCACGTATATTCCGGGACTCACACGCAACTGGATTGCATCTCTAGTGTAGAAAATTTCTACAGCCTTCTGAACAAGAGAGGGTTGAGCTAATAGAGCCTTGGCAATGTCCGTAGGTATATAAGCCCATGTTGTATGCAGATGTTCATGCAACGTGCCAGGGTAACTAGTACGAGTTGAGGTTTTCAATTACAAACAGTCGTGAAACACATACCCAGACATTCGCCGCCAGACAGTAGCTTCTACTTCTCGAGGTGCAAAGGTGGCTGCGGTGTCGTTTCTGACGAGTCTTACTGCATCTTCTGGGGCGATATATCCATCATCACCGTTGTCATTTGGATTGGCATCTTCTTCGCTATCCGTGTTATTAGAGTATTTTCTGCGGCCATGTTTTCTAGAGGGTGGAGAGACATATGAGAGAGGAATAAGGTGCAGGCGGGATTGGTATATCCAAACCTACGAGTCGAAAAATAAGCATTCGACTTCCCTCAGCAGTTCAATGGACAATCAGGCGCACCCTGTTCTCAGCATTCGAGGGTTTCACCCATGAAGGAAGTTCATCAGCGGCTTCAATGAGCAAAAATTCCCCATCAGTATCGTAGACCCTGTCAGACCACGCAGTCAACAATGGCGGAAAGATAAGATAGAAGTAAAACACTCACCTGATGGCTAAATCCCACTTGGAACTAATTTCGCGTAAAAGCCAGACAGTGCACCATTCATCGTCGGCAGAGTCCCCGACACGCATCCTACCCTCAAGAAACCAATTTTCTGCGACAGGGTCCTTTGCTGTCTTTAGCTCAAATATGTCCCGGTGCCATATGAAACCATGGAGAAGTGCACCGAGATAGTCACAGATACAGGCAGCAAGTGAAGTCACTGAGGTTTTGTCAGACATCTGTGACCCTGGGTAGAGCGCATATTGCAATGTGTCCTCAGATATTGACGGTGGTCGATTAAAGATATCCATGGTGGAGGACTATCGCAGTTGAGTAATGTTAGAAACAAACTGTTAGCCAAACATGTCCAATGCATCCCTTCTGAGCTAATTGTAGCTGTTCAATGACGTCCACAACTTCGTACAAGGATAGGAATCTCATAGCAGTCATCGGGGACGAGGTGAAGCACCTCCATAATGTACTTCTTACGTGTATTTGTCAACATGCACTGTAGGATTCAATCACTGGTTTGTTATTGGCTGGGATTGGGCATGTTAGTGACAACCAGAAAAAGAACTTTCTGGTCGTAGACTCGAGTATGTCATTGGAGTCCTCACTTCCATTCTCATTTCATTGACGGTGATTAGAAACACCTGTTGCGACGATCGAATCAGCTTTTCAGGATTTCTCAGAACGTTCTGATATCGCTATTCTCTTAATCAACCAACATGTGTGTTTGTCCTCATTTAATCTGAACTAGGTCTCTTACTTGCCCTCTTACTTCGTTAGGTCGCTGAGAAGATTAGACCGACGATCGATAAATATAATCAAGCCTTTCCTGCCTTACTAGAAATCCCCTCTAAAGACCATCCATACGGTGCACTTATTTCCCTCTCCCAACCGATCGTTTGGAACTCAACTTCCTTATCGTAGACCCTTCCAAGGATTCTGTCCTCAAACGTGTGCAAAAACTTTTCGGAGATTAGTCGATAGCCATGTTTATCCCCTTCACCGCTAGACTCTGGTGTTCGATTACTCAGTAAGAGGTGCAGACATGAAAGTCCATTATTACACATGAGGCTAGTGCGCGATCCAGCGCATGACAGGTTCGTTGTCTCGAACCTCAGGGGCTCTTTCCACGAAAACACGGACAGAATTAGAGTCCCGCGTATCTGTTGTCCGATTTCAGTAATGAGTCCCCAAACATGGCAAGCGCACTCACTAGGGATGTCAACGAGCAAATACCGGAAGACAAAGTATCCATCATCATTCTAAATTGTCATCAGTGTGAGTGGAGCATATCAACCAGGAGAGTACTCACTCGGACAAAATCAGCATGTACCTCACCTTCCGTAAAGGTTCTATTATCAATTTTCGAGGATGTCAATGGATCAGAGCTTCCTCGTGTTCCCTTGAGAGAAGAGAACATCCCAGCAAAATTCCAGCCTTTCTTTTGTTCACGATTTTCTGTTTGCTTGTCTGGCTCCCCTAGACTAGGTAAAGGTGACTTGGACATGGGAGTTCCATTAAGATATCTAAACGTTTGTTTCGACCGTTCCCAGAACTTCTCTGCTCCGTCCCTGATCCACGCTGCTGTCTCATTTAGGGATAATTCGGGTAGATATGTCGCCTTTTCTTGTACCCAATGAGAGAAAGCTTCGTAATATCCAATTTCAGCTGGAAAGGATGTTGAGCTTTCGGGTCGGCCTTCAATATAAAATGTCATGATCATGTGTTCGTGTCCATGAGTATCGACGAAAATCTGGGACGTAACATGTCGATTTCGGTGGCGGGGCCGGATAAGTGATGGTGGGTTATTGTGAAACGAGAGAGGACCATTTAAGTATTTGAGAACCTACGCAGCAGCAGATTGTTAGCAATGTTGAACTGGGGATCATAGGGATGGTGGCGACGTGCTCTTGGGTTGCGTTTGATACGTTCACAAGCATCCTTGAAAAGATTCGTCGGAGAATTGCTTGAGTACATTTCAGAAGTAATGGTATATATTAACAGCGATGCAAAGCCTGCACCAATAATGATAATGACCAAATTTTTCGTTTGTGAAGCTGTACGCAAGACTAGGTACAGCATGAGCCAATATCACGTTAGCACAATAGACTGAGAACGTACCCTTCCCTCCCGTACTGAGTTCCGACCACTTCTTCACCCCTTCGCCACCATGTAATGCTTGTTGCGATATCCCGAGATGGAAGGGCCCGATAGACTCGGAGTCGGATCGTGTTGATGAGCGACTTCGGCCAGTGTCAAGTGACTGCGAGAGGGGTGACTGTCGATTATCCAGATTAACGTTGGCTCTATGTGTCACGAATTTTGAGACTCGGTGACTTGAAGATTTCAGGAAGAATCTTGTACGTGAAAGAGCTCTACAACATTTATACGGCGTTGGAAGTAGGAAATTTGGTAGACTCATGGTAACAGTGGGATGGATGCCTTTGACAAGTGGACGACAAACGGACCTGCCATTTTAAGGATGCGTACAAACAACACGCCACAGACGAGTGTTCTTCATTTTACTGCCAACCGCACTCTCGAAAAATAAATAGGATTGCTTGAGTTAACAGGTAGATTGGTGATAATTCTAGATGGTTATCCTTGGTACCCTCGGGTTGGACCAGAGCTAGTCCATTTGGGCGAGCACTTCGAGAATTGGTAAATGATTGCTCTTCCAAACTGACAATAACGGGTTGCATCCTTCTTACTCCGCCGGGTAAGTCCTTTATTGTAGACCATTTGCTAATACCAAGAGTTAAGCGTGAAAATGCGGTGGGCATGACCGATTTCAGAAGCTATGCTACTCATATCAGGTTACGCCTTGGAGAACCTGGGGTATAGAGACCGAACGGGTGATTTTCGGCTGCAATGTGGGATAAGTGTTCACAAATTGAGAAAAGGGGCATAAGTATATTGACTATTTCTTGTAGTCTATCATATTGTTCATTACAGAGTCCTTCAACTAGAGAATACAGTAGTATCAGTGCAAGGATAAAAGAATACTTTGAGCACTCACTGCTGGACTAGGACACCCTGGACCAAAGTAATTGAGGACGAGGCTCGTTGCTACCCAATCACTCTCCACGCTACCGAGGTCACGAAAGATCAATGTGCGCGGTTTTCCTTTTTGTGGAGCAGCAAGGAAGATGTCGAAGGGCGTGTGCATTGCCAGAGATGAATTGGGAAATAGTCCCGAGAGCTTCCTAATGGGGGAGCCTTCCTGAACGACTTGTTCCTCCGTAAGCTCCCCATTATGATTGGCTTGAATAAGACGAATGTTCAAGGCGCGCACAAAAGCATCGCGTAAATGAGTAAAACTAGTGGTACGAGTTGGGACTGAAATTCGGTAGTGAATAATAGTGGACTCCGGTCATCTGTTAAGGGTGCCCACCAATCCTGACTACACAGGCGGTATTTTTTATGATATGTTCAATTTTCTGCTCGGGTGTAAGCATTGAAGGCACCTGTAACAACGTGAGATTGGCCTAGGATTGGCCTAGTTGCTCGCCGGATAAACAAATTGCGAACATGGAGATTGGGGTTTTCCAGGTCAGCGTACAGTGCAACAGAGTATACTTTGATTTTGAGAAATGACACCGTCCTGACGCCGAGGCCGACCAAAGTAAGGGGAGGAATGGGGACTTTGGCAGGAACTCGAGCGATCTTAGGGAAAGCAATAGAAGTTGCGGGATCGACTTGTATTCAAAGTAGCTATGAACTTGCTTGACCTTCAAGACAACGAACATACTTACCGACTTTCTCCTCGCTTTCTTCCGTTTTTTCGGCCGGCTTCACACCAGCGTCCGAGTAGATAGTGGGGATAGAAAATCCAAGCGAGACTGCGGCTGATACTGCACCGCCCCAAAGTAGGGGCCTCAAGACCCTATGTGTCGGGAAGATTGCATATCCTTGTGAAGGCACACGCCGTCCAATGTAACGGCAATTATTAGTGAGCAGACGTGCGAGAGATTGAACTAACATATCCTGTTCTGGGACAGCCCGAAAGGGAAGAGAAACACGTGATCTCTAATATTCGCATCTATCTATCATTGGTTTGATCGAATTCACTGCCTTTTCACACTCGAGAACGCGTCATCACATCGTAAGCATATATATATCCCTGGGTCTCCGGTGTATGTCTCATACCACCATGGAGGCCATCACTCAAGTACTCGCCTCCTTATTTTCTGACTTATCATCTGATTCGCTCAACCAAGTCTATTGCTCGGATCTAAACATGGACGACGACGACGTTTCCACCATAGGTTCCCAGGAGCAATCATGGCTAGAAGGAAAATGCAAATCTCTGCAAACATACTTAGATTCTATTCCATATGAGTGTGAATCTCTTGAAGAGATGCAAGCTAAACTAGAATTTATCATCTCGCGTTTGTACATCGCTGCGAAGGCCAAGAACTGGGAGTTAGTTACAGCCTGGGATGGTCTGCTCCAATGGTACCTCCAACATTAATTGTATGTGTAGATTACTGATCTGAGTCATGTCCAGTTGGTTACTTATGCGATATCCTATGCCTAAATCCACACGTGCAAAGCTCGTCAAGTTTTATTATGAGCTCTGCATCCTTCCTGGAATCGACAATCTTTCTCTGAGATGCTGGGCCGACATGATCTCTCGGTTATGTAGCAGCAAACCCGGAAAAAAACGCAAGTTGGAGACCTCAGATCTGCAACTTCCTTGGCAACCGTTATGGAGGGTCATGCAATACGATCTCTTTGGTGGTTCGGGGTAAATTACTCTACTTCAGCTGCCTACCTCTGCTGAAGGTCCTGTTAGAAAATTCGTAGCCAGTTATTACTTGGACATTGCTGTTCAATGTCAACCATATTTTTCAGCATGTGAAATACCTCACATGTTGGAAACATTTGTTCCGCTCTTTACTTTTGATGTAAGTTGAGATCCAACATATTAGAGCTGCTGCTCATATGATGGGTCCAGAGGGCCTTGACCATGGTCAATGTCATGACTTCCTTCATTCCACGGACGCATCCAGACACATATCTCCCAGCCATATTCAAGATCTGGGAGGCCTTCAACTCAGCATTTATCGACGAGAATTTTATGGAGCTAGCAGGCGATCTAGCGCGAGATCATGTCGCAGGTCCCGAGGGTGAGTTTGGTAACGATGGTACAGCTGCCTGGAAAGACGTCGGCATATGGACCACAGAGCAGTGGAGTTTATTGACAAGCAAGGGTTTGAATATGATGGGTGAGTCAATGATTTACAGATGTGCAAATCATACCTGACGCTGGCCTTCATCGTAGCTGTACCAGTTGGTTCCTTAAAGGTGTGCTTATTGGATACATGTACACTGTAACGATTATTTGACAAGGAATGCTATGGCAGACACTTTCTTCTACAGCTTCCCATGCCGACAGTTCATTGGAGCGACCTCCTGAACAACTCAGAACACCAAACAGGATCGGCAAGTAGCCTTCATGCATCGATTACCGTTTCGCATTTACACCTTCCCCAGGTGCATTGGCAAAGGTTTTTGTTTATTCAATGTCAGTCGACGGGGAAGTGCGGAAGTCGATTCCAGAATGGCCCCAAGGTGGTCAACTGCCCAAGCAACTGGGCTATGTGGCCGGATGTAAAGCTCTTGATACCCTTGACAAATTGATAACGTGCACCGAATCTTTCTTCCATCCATCGAACTCTGGGCCCTGGTCGGCGTTGGTGTGTCATAATTTTAAATCATTTCCTTCAGCCTCACCAACGTGTTTCCAAGCTTACGACTTTCGTTCATTTCTTGGCTGCCCACTTTTACAGGCGTGTAAAGGAGGAGGAATTATTAAGCTGCAAAACGCCTCATGTATGCCCCGAATTCGTCGCCGCTAGTTTCACGCCTGACTTTGCTTCCAGGACCGCAGACTAACGCCTCAAATTCAACGGTCTTTCGTTCAAATTCTTCGGACTCCTTGTTTACTCGCCATGTTTGCAAAAGACCCTCTCTCTCTGGGTTTGGCACAAGGCTGTCTTCGACAACTAGTCTTCTTGGAGCCTAATTTGGTCATGCCTGAACTTCTTGAAAGAGCATACAACGGATTGGAGGTCGTGAATGAGACCCATCGAACAACAGCGGTCCTTAGAATGCTTTCCTCCGTCACTGATCCTTTGACGACGGAGAGCCTTTGGCTTGGGGGTCACAAACATATAATTCCCCTTCTTGAATTGTGTATTCCTGGTATCGATCTGGTGAAGACGAACGCTGCAGTACTTTTTATCTGTGTTAAGCTCATAATTGTGTAGAATGATCCCATCAAGACCGTCTGCGCTACCATGTTCATTACTGGAATCGTGCAGAACATCAAAATAGGAGATCTCTCAATCCATCAGACAGGTGTCGCCTTGTCTGGTGACGTTCCTCCCGAAGAAGTTATGGATTCTGATGAAGCTGAACCACTGCCCGAGGGGACAGAAATAGGTGTAATACCACAACTTAGTCGGCAAGAAGAACGCTCGTTAGCTCGTGATAGTACGTCTACCTTTGCAGATTGGGTGGCGTCACTATTCCGTCGTGTTCTGGCGTTATACGAGAATCTGCCAGAGGAGGGTGGAAAGAAAGGTACAACAGGCGGCAAAGTAGAGGAAAATGTTCTCAGGTCTATCAAGAACATGATAGACATTGTCTGTCTTCACCTATCCGATCAATTGTTCGACCTTGTCCTGAATCTGGTATTCGACTATGCAACCACAAATGCGAAGTCCAATGCTGTTCGCGCATTTGGTCAGCTCATTGCTTGTCTCGCGAGAGTTCAGCCCGAGAAAACTCTGGCGCGATTCCTCCCCTTCTGTAAATCTCAAGTTGAAGAAGAGTTACGTCATGGAGCCTCGAGTGTACGGACAACATTTGCGCACACTGCCGTACCCTCTGACACTACTTTACACTGGAGTAAGTCCTGCAGATTGTCAGAGAATGTTCATTGATGTCATATCTAGATATGACCATCTTACGAGGTTGTTTTGGACATGGGGGAATAACAGTGAGTCGTCTTTTGTGATAGGAATAGGTCTATACATGACTTATGAGAACGATAGCTTCTCGAACATAAAGATGACATCATCAGCCTACTCTCGCTGCTCGTGGATAAGACTAAGAGCGAACGGGGTTACACTGGGACCGGTCGGTTGATCAGTAGAACGCTACATACTTTGGCTGGGGTTTATCCTCTGACCGGACATTTCGTGAATGACTCCGAGTGGAATGATCAAAGTATGTCAGCTAACTTCGCTTGGGTTCCCGTTATGAGTACGGTTGACCTCCTGTGTTAGATTTCCGGGTCAATCATGACTTGTCATGGGGAAAGGTGTATGACGCTGAAGATGTATCAATAGACTGGCACGGTTCGTTTTCTAGTGGTTGGACTGACTGAGTGATATGATTTGATTCCAATAGTTCCTTCTGGTGCCGAGGTGGCGTTTGTTCTAGATATCATTGACAAGATTACAGTGCCTGCCCTCGATAAAGTCGAGATTCTACTTCAAACCACTTCAACCTGGGACAGTGTGGCGCGAAATGACTTCTGCCGGTGAGCTCAATATCTCGCAGCACTTCCATGTATTCATGATAGCAGATTTCTTCAAGCTGTTCGAGCTACTTGGTCAGGGCTTCCCACCATATACAAGGAGCAATACCAAGAAAGTCCGAACTCATGTTTGAACTCAGCCATAGAAGTTCCGGAGCTAGTGATCAGCCATCTCGATGTTCAAGCTGGCTTTACCCTAACTGATCCAGATGACACCCGTTATCAACGAGTTCTGAGTGCGCGCAGACGGTTTGGTGAAGTTGTTCAAAAGGCCTCGTCAGCACTACGAAAGAATACAGGAGGCGAAGACCATATCGATGCAGTAATCAGTGTGGTCAGGGCCATGGACACCTATCTCCTTGGCTATGGTTTGAGTAGATCCAATTTTGATTCTATTGAGAAGAATTATGCGCAAGCGAGAGAGTGAGTTCGAATTCGGTATTGTTACACCTTATGGTGATTACTCAAGCCTTGGTCATTTCAGTGGGGCTCGCTCATGGTCACGACAGAAGAAGTTTTCGCGACTGGTCTTCGTGAAACGTGCACGTGTGTACCATAGCGGCCGTGTTTACATGCACTCGCTGTACCGTCGCCGGTCGGAGCTTGACGACAGGCTCCTTGCGGAGTTGGCAGAATTGTCGCTGTCTTTTTACACTCGTATACGGAGGTTGGTCATTCCATTGATGATCTCAGGCTATGGCTCACTGGACGAATGATGACTAGTCAAGCACAGATCGTTTTTCACAACGTGTCTGGGGTATGTCTGCCCATTGGAGCTGAGTCGAGGCAATGAACCTGATGACGTGTCAATAGCATTATATTCGATCGACACGTTTGGTCCTGCCTACTTTGTATGATGCTTTAGGAAAGGGAAATGACCCAGATCGTATGAAAGGAGCCTTGTACATCTTGTGGAACAAGGGGATTGGCAAGTGTGGTTACGTTAATCATGACAATACACTGAATCTCTTTTCCATGCAGCTGCGTACGCACTGGCAGGTATGGCTTCTTTCTGGTTGATGGATGCAACGTGTTGATCATGAGTGTAGATCAGAACTTGCATTCACGATATCTGCTTTCCTTGCTAGGTTGTCAAAATGAAGAGAAGGTGTGACTTAAAGTTACTCGCCGTATGGTATGGTACCTGCTAATGTGCCTACCGTCAGCCTTCGATACAAAAGCTTGTGTCCAACGTAGCCAATGATTGCCTGAGCTTGATTAACGAGACCAACATTCATTCTGAGGCCTATAGTATGGAAACACCTCGGGTGGATCAAGCCCTACGCGACCTTGAGAGTGAATTTTCAGAGAATTCCTTTGATCAGGAATTACTAGAAGAGGCTGTGCGCAAAGGCCAATATCGCTTCAAACAGAGAAATGAAATTTACCATCGCACGGTACAGGTCCCGATTCCAAGTGAGGGACAATATAGCTAATCTCATGAAATAGATTTCCAGTATTTTAGAGTTTGCAACCAAACCCACTACACACGTATGTGTCTTTCGAATTTCTTCCCTATGCCGACGTTATTTATTCTTCTCAACAGTGGCGCTACGTCCAAATGTCGCTTAAATTCCTATCTTGTTTTCTTCGGAGAGATGTCCCTGTGTCACCAGAAATTGCTCGATTTTTAATCGATCAGTGCTGTAGTCCGCAGCCGACGATACGAACAAGAGCTCAAGTGTACATTTTGTGTCTCGTATCCATCATTTTGCTGACATTGATCAAGTGCATTGCGTCAACTTCTTATCAATGTCAAGAGAAGGACGTTTTCCAAGACGAACGAGGAGCTCTGGTTCGAAGAATGGCGCCACCCTCTCGCAGAGGAGGTTGAGGTAGGCGATCCGGAGACCTTCATGAATAGATTGCAAATATCTGGCGAGATTTCTGAGGGGTTTGTTCAGGTTTGGCTGCTCCCAGGCGTCCTCTGATCATCTTATATCAGTGATCGCTATTTTGACAAAATTCAAACGGGTTTCTTAGCATGGTCTCAAACAGTAAAGGGGTATAAACCCATAACAGATAACGACATTCCTTTCGAGTGGGATGCTGAGTCGCAACCTGCTCTTGACGTACTTGAATCTGCCCTATTCCACCCCCAGGTTTTCAAGAAGATCGTCTTGTTATGGAGTCAGGAGACCGGAAGGAGTTCCGGCAGCTTTGATGTCCGATCTGAAAATGTTTCTATGATTAAAATTTGCGGTTAGTGAACACTGAATTCATTCATGACTTGTCTGACAAATTTGTCACTGCAGCGACTATACTAGTTCAATGTGATCTTGATAGAATATTCGACATAATTGAGCCTCTTCTCCTGGATACAGACAAATATAAACAACGAGCTGGTGCAGAGGTCTGGGCCGGGCTCATCCGTGGTAGGCTGTGCCGCTGGGTATCCAAGTTCGGCTGATTTACTTGCGGAAGGTTCCAAACATTGGTCGCCGAACCGGACAACGAAACTGTGGCAACGGACAGACAAAATAATTCACAATATTCTAAATAATATCAAGCCAGAAACGATGCCATTCTGGGAAAATTTATTCTTAGTGTGTTATCAACCAGTTCTTCGCCCTAGGCAAAGCTCAATCTCGCCTATAGTGGATTTTGGACGAGCGGGACCCTCGCCGCTATCAACCTTTAACAAATTGGATCTTATCGCTTCCTCTCGAGTTCTCTGGTGAATCTGCGTTCCAGAGTTCGTATTCTTTGAAGTGGCTCGCCTCCAGTGACTTGACACCTCCATTCATCTAGTGAAAAAATTTCTCTCACTTCTTGACATTCTTGCTTCCGCTGCGGGTATCTTCTTCAACCCCCTTGCTGACAAATATGTCAACATCATTTTGAATAATGCCAATACGGGTTACGCAGAGGTAGGTTCGTAAACTTCGACTCGCAGTGCCTCCAGCTAACTTGGCCCTGAAGATTCGAAACTCACTTTGTCACATACTTCGGACTATCACGCAGAATCAGTGGCAGCCCTGGTATCCTTCAGTCCATGCTTTCCTTGGCGCTTGCAAACTGGGTGGAGATCCTCTTTCAATTCGGTAAAATTTATTCAGAACAGAGTCCCTTCTCCGACTTATATATATCTGACAGCAAAACACGGTACATGGGACACATTGAAAAGATCCTGGAACAGATGCCGAAATGGAGGGAACAACGCCTCCCACCTCCTCGGGTCAGCCAGTCGGAGGTAAATCATTTTCGCGATTTTTGTGCTTCAAAAATTGACCGTAAATCGAGTATGATAAAGTTGGCTTAACACGTAGGTTTCTCGATATCTTGTACCAGCTGATGCCTTCAGAACCTGATTTGAACTAGTGTTGGAGTGGCTGTGGGTTTCGGCTCATAGTTCTCAGGTATCGATGATTTTCCCATATGCCGTTCCGATGCTGTACGTGCTTTTAACTACTTGATCCGCCAATTCAGCCTAAAATTCTGTAGTCCCGAGATTCTGGGCATGTCGGAATTAAATGATAGCTCGGATCTGCACACATACAGCACTGCTGTCCTACACATTCTTTCAGTCGTGTCGCCCCCGATAGAATATGTGGGAGCAATTTTGTCGCACTTCGCCACGGCCATTAAGTCGACAACAGTGAGTGGTTGTTCTTTGTCCGAGGCCCAAGGCAAGCTAACTTTGGTTACACTTCCAATATAATCCAGTCGTGGCGTACAAGGCTTCAGGCTCTGCCGACTTTGGTTGTTTTCTTCTACAGAAACCTCTTATACATATCTCAAGACGGAGTCTCCAGCGTGATGGAGGTGCTAATGGAATGTCTTGCTGATGAGAATGTCGAAGTGAGGGAAATGGCTTCCAAGACACTGGCAGGCGTCGTTCGCTGCTCGCAACGGCAAAGCGTCATCCCATTAAAGGTATGTCTTTCAAAATCTATAAACGTGATGATCGCATCTGAACGGTACTACAGAATCGTTTTGTTTCTTTGGCCAACAAATCTACACTTCCGCCCAGGCGTGACCCCGGTTATGCAGATGCACTACGCACTCTGCATTCCGCGATCTTGGGTTTATGTGCGCTCATCGAGAGTGTACCTTATTCAGTGGAACCTTGGATGCCGCTGCTGACTGAAGGTGGGAGAGACTTATTGATAAATCAGTTCCCTAAATGACACGATGCTGGGCTCCTAGTCCTGGCGACTCACGCAACGGATCCACCACCAATATCAACAACAATCCGGAGGTGCGCATCTGAGTTCAAAAAGGTATGTCTCATTTGAATTGATTGTGCTTCTACTGTCTGACATTCTCGTAGACGCACCAGGTGCACAGACATTCTCAAAGTATTAATCAGACTTACTCACGAAGTTATGATCAGGACACTTGGCACAAGGACCAGCTTCTCTTCGACGAAGATCATTTACAGAACCTCTCGACGATGCTCGTCGGTACCTCTTACTGTAAGCTCTGCCGACCTCATCTATTTTGCCCTCCTAATATTTATGCACCAGACGCTTAATCATTTGATGACTGAATGTATTCCATTTAATATCTTGAGTTCTTCCATTATCATGCCTCATGATGAAGGGCAGTTTACATTTTGAGAGTACTACCAGAAAGTATGATCTCGGTTGGAAAGCTGCTGTGGAGATGAACTGTTAGTTATGCTTCATCGACTTCTGGTACCTTCCTCAAGTTGTATTCGAAGAAAACAGCAGAATCCATGCAAGAAGGCTCTTAGATATGAAATCAGGGGAGAATCGTGAGAACAGAAGTGGGGGACATTTGTATGCCATGGAGAAGTTGCTGAAACATCAGGAAGGAGCGTTACGGATTCTGATCTTGTCCCCCCTTCTTTGGCGTCGCAGATGGCAACCGAGATGAAGCGCTATGCTTTCTAGTGTTTTACTACTAAGAATGTTAGATATGTCAATATTGCTTATCTTGACTCTAAGTTCATTGACAAATTTTCTTTCTTTCTTACTACCTTTGACAATAGTCTGTTTTCTTTCTAGAATATGTTCCTCTTGATGGTCAGTAAAACCAATAAAAGAGCACGATCAGATGGATAGCGTAATTCCAGCATAATTTGATGATTATTAAATTCCTCTGCTTTAGTATGGAGAAACATCAGATCTATAATAGAGTTAGAGTCTTGGGAATTGTCAGCATACTGAGCAAATATAGGGTTGATAAGCATAGACAGATCTAGATTAAGATTATCAGCTATTAGATCCTAATTGCTATCTCTGATGTTAAAATTACCTGTCATAATTGAAACATTATTTAGGTCAACTTCAGTATCTTTTAGATACTTTAAGACACTTTATTGGTCATTTGAGTAAATGTTAAGAAGAAAACACAGAATACTATGATTGAAAAAGAAAACAAGATTAATGTCTTGATGATTAAATATGTCTCTTCATAATAAAAAAAATTGCAATTTTACCAGTTTATTGTTTATGTAAGTAATGACTCTTGGATAGTCATTTTCAACAAGTGTGGTTCTTGTAAACATAGTTCAGGATAGATAATGCAGAGCTCCTATAAGGTCTTTACCTTCTTTAGATGTCAAGCTAGGAATTTGTCAGATGATAGACTATAGAGGTTCTTGAATGAAAATAATATCAAAGTTTTTGTTTTTCTCTAGAATCATATCTATTGTTACAATTCAAACTCAAGAGTTAGAGAATGAAAAGAACTGTTACATTCTATATTCCAATCTCATCTGCTCCTACTCATGGATAACCACCTATTCTTATTCATGCCCCCAGACCTCTTTTGATGCAGATCAAAACTATTCACTTCATCTTAGATAT
>Ga0157363_1001758_pt1 | contig 18443 bp, 5 predicted proteins | sample AttsexASBM1_FD_111477 | JGI IMG/M metagenome (GOLD analysis project Ga0157363, IMG submission 111477) | Fungus gardens microbial communities from leaf cutter ant in Ribeirão Preto, State of São Paulo, Brazil - Atta sexdens ASBM1 | ecosystem: Host-associated > Fungi > Mycelium > Unclassified ... | reverse complement strand
TTATTGTATCGATATTAGTAATATAATTACTATACTAATAATGAGAAAAAAAACTGACGAAAGTTATGTGAAAAATTACAATGTTTTATTATTAGTAATTTATTATTAGTAATTCATAAGAATTTTATGTAAAATCTTACATAATGGTGAATATCTTGATTGATTTGAAATTACGCGGCTGTATGGTGGTTAATATAACGAGATCTTTAATAGGCATAATAATCTCCTCCGGTTTTTATTTCTTTCATTTTTCATTAAGCTTCCCCTGACCGCTGTGACCTTTTCCTTCATTTACCTTTGTTCGTTCGGTGCTCTGTCAAATGTACATATACCTACCGTAGATTCGATTTTTCCATCATATTACCATAGAAATTCCCGAGCGAGACGCGAAAGAAACCATATAGGATTTAGCTCGCTCGTGACGAATAATTATCATCTGATTGTCTCAGCGTCGCACCGTTGATGGAACGTCTGAAACATGCAATGGAGAATGGATGGATGGATGAATAGATAGACAGATACATAGGGTCGATGGGTAGATAGATGGATGGATGGTTGAAGGTACAGATAATTGGATAGATAATCAGATAAAAGGGGATCTAGTTATATGGACAATAAATTCAGATAATATAATGCTCCAATTGTTGAAATCAATAACCAATGCTATCGTATGAATCGTGAAATATCATTCGTATCTATCTTAAATAATAAATTTTGATGCAGCTTGAGCAGATTTTTTTTTGTCAAAAAATTTATTCGCGATATTTGTTGATATTCACTGTTTATTTCGAAATTTCATTACATAGTTTTCGATCTTTTTAGCAGCCAAAAGATTATCGCTGTGATTTATTATTAATGCTAATATTTCGTGAACTTTGCTGTTTACTTCATAGTATATTTTCTTATTACATTACATACATTCACGTACAACAAATAAATTCTGACTGTATATTTGTTAGTCTTTAACATGAGTTGACATTCTTACCATGAAAATATAGCTTTTTATTAAAACAAAACTATTATAATGTTTTATACGAGTTCTCTTATAAAAGATCTGTTTTAAAATGTCAGAGAAGAAGAAGAAGAAGAAGAAGAGAAGAAGAGAGAGAGAGAGAGAGAGAGAGAGAGAGAGAGAGTATATTGCGGTTAGCCTAACCGCTTACACGATTAATCTTACCGAAACTAATTCACCCGTGTTCGCTTTATCCAGCTGCGAGCATTTCTTGACGAGATATACGTGCAGTGCGAAATATTAATAATTAGCGGTATTTACATGCGTTAGTAGATGATGACGCTATCCGCGAGAAAAAGACGTTCTTTGATTTTGCTGCGCAATTTTTTTTATCATGCGACTCGTTCCCATTGCACTTGGATTAAGGACACGTATTCAAAGGCAGCAAAAAAATGATAAAAAGAAAAAGGGAAAAAAGAATACAGAAGGGAAGAACGTACAGAACTCACTTTTACGAATTTCGCGCGGAGCGCGTACTCGCCTCGAGTCTTTCTCTACGGAAAGTCTGGCTCCGCTTGCCTGTTACACACAAGGAAATGGGTCAAATGAGATTACTTACCAACGGTGCCGCGGGTTTTCCGTTTGCCGGCGAGTACCGTGAAGAGTTTACATTCGGGTTCAATCCCATGGCTTCCAAACTCACTCGCTTGCTCGCTCGCTCGCTCGCATGGCTGAATAAAGTAGACTATTTATACGGAATACTCTCTAACATGATATCGTGACGATATAACGGCGATGTTCTTTCAAGAGAACGCAGCACCTTTTACGTCATTGATAAAATACGGAATATGCGACATGTGATATTTAATGGGAAATGCAGTGTACGGCACCTATCAGAATTCTGATAATTTGTGTATGATATGTATCTGAAGTATAAATTTTATTTACACTTTAATTTATAATATAAAAAAACTTTCACATGCCACATATTAATCCTCCACTAGCTACTTGAAGACACTTTCGATATTCTGATTGAGAATTTTGGTAAATACATATAAATTTGTAAAAAAAAATAAATAAAAAAACAATCTGATGTTTATGATAACAAATATTTGTTATTAAAATTTTGACAAATATATCGGAATTTTTTCAAATTTTTATGTAATCCAAATCAATAAAAAATCGGCTCTGTTTCCCGAAGATTGTTGATTGAGATCCCTTCTATTGTCTACTGACGGAGTTAAAATTCATTTTTTCGGCGGAGAGTTAGAAAAAAAAAACATTTAATCGAATACTTATATTCTCAAAAAATTTTTAATTTTTAATATGTTATACGTTATACGTTATATATTATATGTTATATATTACATTATATATATTATACGTATTATACGTTATATAATAATTACTGAAGATTTAAAAATGTTAACGCATTGAGTTTAATCTGTTTTTTTTTTATGCGAACTACTTACGAATTTGTGACGAAAGTTATTCAAAGTATGATGACGATGATCGCAATTAATGAAGTGGATAAGCGATCAAGAACGAATTTTCACCGAACAAAATATCTGCGCTCGGAAGGATGTGAAAAACCGAATTAGTTGGAACATTCTGATGGCGTTTGTTCCATCTCTGTGCTGCTTTGGAAGATCCTGACTCCGGAGCATGATTAATCATTTCTCTTTATCCACTTACTACTAGAGAAGCCCTCTCACCATTGGTCGTAAAAATGTATCATCCTGGACAACGCTCGGAGTTGAGACTTATTTATCCAATATGTATGATTCGCTATTCGACGAATTTAAGATTTTTTTTTTCTTATAAAAAGAATAAAAGAGAATGATTTAAAAATTTTTCGAAAATAATAATAGGCAATATTTTTTAGGTTTGCTCAGAAATTTCTTTTTGAATAAATATAGATTTGAAAATAATTTTGTTGTCAATCGTCAAAATAATTATGTAGAATACTCAAACTGATTGTTAGAATGTTAAAATTTTCTGCAACATTGCTTGAATTTTCTACATAATTTTCTGCATTATTTAAATAGTCCAACAAAATTATTTTCAGATGTATATCTACCTAAACTTTTAGATACTTGAATAAAATCGTTCTTTCCATATATTACATAAAATTAGAATAGCGCAAAAAAGCGTGGAACATTCAATTGAAAGGACATAATTATTAATTGATTTCCTTTAGCGTCAGAAACGTTTTCTTTCATATTCCATAGAGCTCTCTTCTTTCGGATTGTCCTGAGAACGACGAACGAGTTTAACATTTAGAATGCTGCGAATTCTTCGAGAGCGTAATACGCCAAGTTTCAGCGGAAAATCTGCAGCTTATCCGGGAATGCGTTTCGTTTAATTACCCTACACTGTTCCGGATAATTGGCCGAACGAGAGAAGAGAAAAGGTACCACAGGAACGATTGCGCCTCTCGGATCTTGCAGCATGTCGAAGTCGCGTTTCTTCCTGCGTTCAGTTAATACCATCTCGACCAGATCTTTATCCCTATAGGGTTCGTCGCAACCCGTACGGTCATCGCATACTTCTGAAAGAATTTTCCAGCCAGCTTCGTAGCATACCAGCTTTTCATGTCTAGTCGGCAATTTTCCATGGAATTTGTCTGTATGAAGTGGAAGGAGCAGTTGAATCAAATCGATATTTTTCTTGACAATCTCGAGTGAATTTAATAAAGATATTTTTTATTAAGAATATTTGGACATTAGTGTTGTATTAATAATTAAATAAGCGGAAAATTTTATTATATTGTATTATAGATTTTAAAGTATGGACACACATTTTCCAATTTTAATATTTGAATATAAAATAAGACAAATATTTGTTTTATTAATGTGTCAAATTTTTAAGAGTAATTGATGTACATAAATACTATTAAAAAAGCTTGCTTTTTGTTTAGCTTTATTGAGATATATACACAATAGAATTGTACTACTATTTTTTAGACACATATTCGAGCAAAAGAGGATTAAATCTACAATCTGCAGTACTAATTGGATTTGCTCGGATTGTTAATGTATATAACATGCAAAATAAATTATTGCATCTGCGTAATGTTATGTAACATTGATAATTGATCTATGTCTATTAGCATGCATGGCGTCGTCGACTGCAGTCAGTAAATAAATGAAAAAAATTAAGCCGAAACATGCATTGCATTTGTGAAAGCGGATTAGTTTCGGAGAGATTATGTTCATATATATTTGTACATTTTTTTTAGTATCTTCTTTTTAGCATTACGCTACATCTGTTATAAATATTTTGAAATTTGACACATTAATAAAACAAATATTTATTCCATTTTTTATCCAAAGCTAGTACTAACGGCTTTGAGAATATTTTCTTATTAAAATCTTTGTTTAATATGAGCGCAAATGATTTATGAATCACTATCGCGTTAGTTAAAGATAATACAGCACATTTATAACTTTAAAATAACTAAAAAATTAGTGATCGATTTCTAAAATTAAATGGAGAAACATTATATATAATTAGAAATGTATTAAACAATTATTAATTTGAAATAAACCGACTGAATAAATCTAATTAAATAAGAGATATCCTATTTTTAGGGATCGTATTTAGATCGAAGCGTATTCCATATAGCCATCTTTACTATTCAATCACTATTGAATAGTAAAGATGGCTATATGGAATACGAAAGATCCAAGTTCGAATTCCGACTGAGGTAATATTTTTCGCAATAAATTATGTTTAAGATTAATATCAGAGATTATTAATGTTCTTGAAGATGACTTATTAGCATCAATAATTATTAAATTGCTTGTCAATTTAATATGTGATATTATTACTCTGATTTTGTTCATAATTATGTTTCAAGATAGAAAAAATTTTAATGCTGTTTGCAGAATCAGATATGTATATAAATTCTATACACTGAAATATTTAAGCACTAATTAGATCTGCTTCGATCAAAAAATAGAATTTTACTTAATTAGAAATGTATTACTTTTCGTTACTAATTTTTTTTTTTTTTTTAATAAATGATGAACTCTTTTTAGAAGTCAATGAATTGCTTTCAATAGAGTTGATTTGAGAGGGTTGCTCGATATGTAAAAATGAATGTATAATGTAATTAGCATATTATTTCTATAAAAACGTGTCATAAATCAAATTCGTAATTCTTTTATTATCATATCACATTTCTTGAAAATTGATTCATGATATCCATTCCACGATCATGATTCTATTCGTCTTTTGCGGATCACCATAATGGAACAGCTGTGGGCTTGCGGAAGAATCGTAGATCGTTAGGTTTAAAGGCTTTCCACGCAGACAGAGTTTGACTGTAAGGTAGAATAGCGAAGAGCTGCGCGAGGTGCAGCTACGACGAATTAGGGGCTCAACGAGGTACGTGCTTCGGCAAGTGAGGGTTGCTACCTCGTTTTTCTCGGTATCGGCCGTAAACGAGGAGATCGGATTAGGCAGGGCGGAATGAAGAAAAACCAGGGGGATGAATCACGTGCGCGATTCACCGCGTTGCATCACGCTGGTATTGCTTCTGTGCACCAAGGAACTTTGCAGGGAAAGAAACAGCGACCTAGGACACACAATCTCGGTCTGCCTCTGCTGCGACGTTCGTGATATTAATGATCTTCCTCGCTTAACGCGACATCTTTCGTATACATGTGTTTTACGCGTTCGTTGATATAATGCAGCCTGCATTCCGCTTTCAATCTTTTTTGCACGTTGTGACAGGGTTGAAATTTTGCGGGCTCATCACATTGTCCTTAACGATAAATCTTTATTTTATACCCATATCTTATATTTGATGTTATATTTTGATGGCAAATTTTTATCAGAAAATTTTTATCCTGATGTTTTACAAAGTATTGACAAATTTATGTATTTAAAATATATATTTTGATAATGCATTAATACATAATTCTATGATTTTTATGTATATTTACTATTAATTTTTATGTTAAAATATATGTACTTATGTAAGAATTGTTAAGGTCTGTTTGCGTTATATATAATAACTACGAGACAAATGCTTCCTTGTTTAACTACTGGATCTGTTTGCATAGATTTATTACCACGATGGTTTCGACAAACTAATTTACGCGTCGAGAATACCGGAGGGCTAAGATTAGATCTACATGAGAATATATATGCATTAGAAATACCGTCCAGCATATATGAAACATTGCTGTTATAAATGAATTTTATGAGCTCTAAATATGTCTAAAAATTAAGGAAACAATAAATTCAAACGTAATTATATATTTTTTTAATTTTAAGATTAATTTTCTCATTTATTAATTTATTAATATTTTATAATTGTAATCAATATTTAAATTTAAATTAATATGCAATATACTTGTGTTTATATGCACTGAGAGAAAAGTGTTTCGTATTAGTGATTATAATTGCATAGTAAAATAATTAGGAACTCCAGTTTTATGACTATTATTGCTATAATGTTAGTAATAATAATCATATATGATAGTTTTCTTAAACATGAAAAATTGTACTATAAGTAATAATTTCAAATATTAATACAGCAGAATATCATGATGTAAATATAAATAAAATTAACGTTTTCATTCAATAAGTGCAATTGCAATTATATATAATCATTATATATAATCATTATATCTATATATAATTCTTCTAAAAAACGATTAAATTATAATTAAAGTATTGCAACCGTTTTTTTTCTCTATACGATTTTAAATCGTTTTAAGTTCATTTCATTTTAGAAGTAAATCCCCCTGATAACGTGTCATTAACAACGACAAGCGATGTGTTCTTGAGAATCATTTATGCGCACATTTAATGCAAACGATTATCAGGAGACATTTTAGAGTCTCGCCTTTCTCCTCACCTAAGCACTTCGATATCACCACGAAAAAGTCCATTACCGAGCTCACCCTCGCAGCAATTCTGTTGAATGCGAAAAACTTGGTGCGAGAAAGAAGAGAACGAAAGGAACTTGAGCGGCAAGACGAAAGCGGGACACCGGAACGACGTTATGTCGAGTTCTCTTGCGTAGTGTCGATGTCTCGTGGGGATATTCTTCCAAAGAGAGAGTCTCAGCTGCCGCTGTCTGTTACTACTTTCGATGCAGTTTGCCGCTGGGCATCCGCTACTACTTTTGACGCCGCAGCCTCCGTGTCTGACTAGTGGTCGTTTGCCACTACTTTCGGCACGGCCATCTCCACGTCTGAACGTCGGACATGCCGTACTACTGTCGGCACGGCCATCTACGCGTCTGACTATACATGTCTGTTACTACTTTCACGCGAGGTCTTCTCGTCTGAGCCATCGACGTCCGCCACTACTTTCGGCGCGGCGATCTTTTTGCTAACCCACTTGCCGTCTGTTACTATTTTCGAGGAGTTGGTCTATACATATATTATAATGCATATTAGATTGAAAAGGAATATTTTTTTTTAAAGAAAATTTTTTAAAGTATCTTATATATACGTTCTATAATGTAGAATTGTATTGATTCATTATGAATTACTTAAATAAAAGAGAACATTAGTATTGACTTTTCGAGATCTTAATAACTTTGTTCTGCATAAGAATCCAAAGAAAAATTATTATATGACAAATAGAAATATTTAAAACGAATTAAAAAATTAATAGTGAAATAAATCGCTAATAAATGAAATATGAATATGCTATATGATATAATAAGATATTAATGTATATACTGGATAATATTAATATGTATATTATATTATTATAGATAAATTTTATCTTTTTTTATATATACATTTATTCTTATTTCTAAAAATGTGTAGGCTAGTTACGCCAATGCAGAGGATTACATTCCCGCTGCTTAAAGTATGCGAGATATAAACGCGTCAAGAGGAATTTCAATGCAAATTACACGCCAGAATCGTTGCACGAATAATCGTGTCTCGCCGAGAAAACTCAAATCGTTGTAATGGCTAGAAAAGAGCTCGAAGTTCTTGGATTCTGCGCGTCTCATTATCGTGCAAGACTTTTTTTGCGAGTCTCTACGATTTCTTTCGTATATTCTTATTTTTAGAATGGCGAGAGAGAACATTGACACTTTGTCTGACGTAAGATAGATGGACAATGTCTCGGATTTCCTGATAAATATTTTAATGTCTTTTCATGAAATTAAGAGATTTAAGGATTTGTAAGATGTATTTGCAATAAGATGTATAAAGCATTTGTGCTTGATTTAAAAGACTATTTGCAATTTTTTTCATTCTGATTAAAAATATATATTTTCTCTGATAAAAAAACATATATTTTAATATTATATAATCCAGATATATTTGTTAAATAAAAATTAAAAAAATTTTTTTAATAATTGCTTTTTAGATTTATAGATATTTTTTTAAATTTGGGACTTCTCTTATTCTGATAAATTGAATTGTATTAATCGGCTTATGTATTCTTAAACACATATGTGTGATTACTATAAGAAAGAGATTACTTCGGGAACTTTCATTAATTTATCAACGTTTTTACACGATGAGTTCGGAAAAAATCTGATTTATTACTACACTAACGCTGATCGTGCCAAATGTGACAAGTACTAGGGACGTGGTAATTTAAGATTACGATTATAATCGCTCATTGTGGCGAAGATAACAAGAAGTTCGCAGTTAATGCACGTTCAATCGACATGATGAGAATAGAAAATTGTGGTAATAGGATATTTTATTTTATCGACATTTCACCAAAGTGCAATAAACTCACGATGGAGTTGTCCTTCGGGAGAACCTTAGGAGGACATAGAAGGTAGCGTGCGAGACATACAGATAGAATCCGCGAACGGATAACAGGATTAGGTGCTGTTTCATTTAGGCTAAAGGGATCGAGAGAAGCACTGGGCTGAGGAAGCTCGCGGCACCGGAAAACCGCTAAGACGATCGACTTTAAAACAAACAAAAGCACAATCGCGCCATAAAGCGCTTCTATCGTTGGTCTTGGCAAAATCGGACGGACAATAGCAATAAGCGTTGTTGATATAAATTCTCGGATCTTTCAAGAAAGAATAAGAAAAAGAAAAATAGAAGAAGATCAATTTCGAGAAATTTAATTCTGATATTGCAAAAAGATAGCTTGAAATAAAAATAATGTAGAAAAAAGAACACTATTGAAAGTACAGATAATTGCATAAAATTAAATGTATATAAATATTATAATTTAAAAGATCCCCTTTTTGTTCCAATTAAAAATAAAGTATGTAATTTGTTGCGTTTACAAAATTATAAAAATTCTTTTCATATTTTTACTAAATTTTGTCTATATCATTTTACATACTTACTACCGGAATATCGATATCTGTTACATTACTGAAATTTCAATATTATATCAATAAAATCCTGATATTGAAATCAATGTAATTGTAATTTGTTAATGTTATAGAGTTATTTGTAGACAGCATCAAAATTTGAACTCACTAAAATCATAGCGACCTCGAATCCTTATTTAAATAAACATTAACATTGCACGCAATATCACCTCGTGATTTATACATGTAATGTGAAATTCGTTAATCTCCTAAAAGACAAACATTACGCATTACAGAATTATAATATTATTTTTATATAATATTAATTTTTAAATAAATAGTAGAACATTATTTTTTATTTATCCTATTTATCTATGATAGTATAATATATAATATGAATTTTTTTAAATTGAAACTCCAACTTGCATAATGTTTGATACGTAAGTGCTAAAAATCAGCATTTTTCGTTTAATGGATATCATACAAGGATTATTACAGAACACATTTGCATGTTAATCAAATCTAATTATTTAAAAAGAAATTAAAAATTTGCAAGTTAACTTTCATTATTATATGTCACACGTGTGTGATACTAAATCTATTACTCGAATGGAAGTGTCATACGTATGTGCCGCGCTAGAGTGAACGTGTTAAAAACACATTACGGGTTATATGTGCGTTTCTCCCTGAAAATTGTTGCATCCAAACAGGCTTTTAACGGGTGAAGCGACGCGCATGCGAATTCCTCGTCGTGAGGCTTGCTGCACTTCACGCGTTGCTCGGCGTCACGCTATTTACACGGACGGAAGCTATTCACAGGAAAATTTGTCGGATGAGGCGGCACGAGCACTATGCTAGAGATGCACAATGCACTCTGCGTGCCGAATGCAAAACACGACCCACACTACGAGAGTGACTTGGTGCATCCTCACTAATTGGCTCCTTCGTGCTGTCGTGACATATCTCTCATTTTCTCCTTCCCTTTGTATTTCTCTTCTTCTCTTTGTAGAAATGAAAGACGGAGATAGTTTGCCATCTTCTCTTCGTGCATGAGACAGCTTCATAAACTTCGTGTATTTTTACTGCGGTTTTACGGGAGATAGGAGTTTTCTTTTATTTAGTAGATCTTTTATATATGTATTTCATTATTAATTGCTTAATTATTCGACTCTTTCTTAAAATTAAATTTTTATCTGACATTTAAAGTTTTTCACTAATTACTTCTATAATAGTATAGTGCTAGATATCTTGAGAGTTAAAACTGTCTTGAAGATATTTTTCTTTATTTCGGGCTAATCTTTATTGACTTTTCACGACTCCTGTGTTCATTTATCACTACTATTTCACAACGTGACGTCAGAAACAGGAAATACAACGAAAATTCTTGCGATATATATATATATATATAAATATATTCCATTAAAGCAACAGAATCGATAAAACTGACCTAAAAACATTTCTTTTATTTCATTAATTAATAAATAACCATAAATAAATTATGCATAACTAGAAACGAAATAAATTATATTCACAGCTATGACAAACTGTCAAATTAATAATACATATAGAAATAAATATAATTTTTTTCCGAAACAAAAAGATAGTTTGGTATATTTTATAAGTCTATTCTATTGATTGTAAATATTGTTTTATAAAATATATATAAAAATATTATTATATAAAAATACTTCTATTCACATATAATTTGTAAGAATTTGTGTTTTCTTGCTTCTAATATCACAATCTGAGATAATAGTGGTGAATGAACCTTAATATTCAAGCATTTTGCTATACTAATTTTAAATTTAAATCTGTTATATCATGAAGAAAAACTCATCCGATAATTTTTTATATATATATTCGTATATTTTCGTATATATATCTCTGTAATAAACTACCATAATTATTCCTTTCTTTTTATAAATTTAATTTTTTATAGTTTTCATTTTTAGTTTTATACTTATAGTATATATGTATAACTACTTCGCCTGAGAGAAACACGAAGTAAATCCGGTCCACTCTAATCTGATTTCTCTCTCGAGGGCAAGAGCGAATGAGAAAAAAGATCTCACGTAATAAAAGATCCGGTTCATCTTTTGCGCGTGCCTCCCGTTTACTTTCCGACTTTCGTAAAACTCGAGGGTGAGAGATTTCACCATGCTAGTAATATATTTCGATCATGAAAAAGCATCGGTTCGCGCAAATTCTAGGTTGTTTCATGCATGTCGCTGTTACAAAAAATGATGAAAAAAGTAACGATAACAAGTACGATAACCAAATAACTGTGCATGGAAAAAGGCACCGAAAGAAATCAAGAGACGCGTATATACAGTGTTATTCTCAAGAGTGATTTCTTCAGACAGTGTAACGTATCGGAGTGTGACTGTAAACATAATGTCATATAAAATCTAGTTATGACGTTATTATGTTTATAAAAATGATTCTTTGTTTGTTAAATTTGATGAATTCTAACAATAAATCTTCTTTAATTAGTTTTAACACAACTTGATTTTGCATTATTTGATATTTCCATTTATTTATCAAATATTTATCATCTTACAATTTGAAGTGATATATTTGAAATATATCACTTTGTATTTTTTATGCGTATATATATATAGGATGTAATTGAAATAATGCCCACTAATCATATAGTGTTCCTAATAAAAAACTGAGACGAAAAGTCCTCTATCATTTGCAATTTTATTATTTTGCAATTTTCGCAATATTGTTTTTTAGTTATCCAATGAGCAAAATGTATAAAATTGTAATTGTATAAGATAACTTTAAGATCTTTAAAGAGTTCTTAAGAAAAATCTTCAAAATATTTCACAAAGAACAAGAAAAGATATCTTAAAATTGTCTTATACATTGATTTTATCCGTTTATTCGGCAGTATTTAGAAATTAATATCTCGTTAATGAATATCTCTGTTGCAAAAATTGCAAAATGATACAGGACTTTTCAATTTAATTTTATTAGGAATAGCTAATACTGTATGATTAGTGGGCGTTATTTCAGTTATATCCTATATATATGTATGCAAGATTATATGTTATAATGATGTTATAATGATGTTTCACACACATTATTTAGCATTCGATCGAGTGACATTGATCGACCTAGATTTCACATTTATTTCAGCATTTATACAGAATATTTGCAGTACAGTCTAGAAAGCCGGTTTCTTTATTCAATAATAAAATAAATCATCTACAAGAATGTTGTTATTGCAATGGAATACTGAATGTAGTGACTCGATATTCGATAATAATGGAAAACTGATTCGTATTTTAGTATTTTGTCTTCGTCGTTTTTATTGTCGGAATGCATGTCGGTTATGCGTCACAGAACTTCCTGGACTGTCGAAGTCGCTCGAGGGTGCTTGGATTTTCTTCGTTCCGGAAACTCCGCTTCGAGTGACGAGCCGATCGGGCCGATCGAGTCTTCTCCTCGAGTCAAGACTTGGTAACTGGCAGAGTTCGTATAGAAGCTGTTCTTCTTCGTCGAAGCAGTAGTCGTTGAACGCCACGGAATTCGTGCTCACGTAGAGAACTTTCAACGTGTGACATACACATGCGCGGGCGTCAGTATTCCTCCCGGGGCGACGTACATATTTTATTACATCCACCCGCGACGTGTATTCTTGGGTGCTGGGTTAAGGGAATTTTGGAGAGATCGCGGGCGATAGTGCGAGCCGCAGGAGTGCATTTAGAGATTTTGCCCTACGATATATTCGGAAACCCTGCTCCTGCAAACATGCTGGACTAGTGGAGTACACTATGGGCTAGGAGTTGTGTTGCTTAAGTAGCTTGCTACTACTTCAGACTACAATCTTGAGCTACATCGAGCGAACTGCCTTCCAATTCTGAGTAGAGGAAACGGGAAACCAAAATTCGAGAATCGCTTTGAGGTGAAAGTAATAATTGTCCAAATACTCTTGTAATATAATATCTCCCTTTACGAACTTATCGTGAAATATGATGACGATAGTACTATTACACAGGTAACAACAGGTAACAGAAACAAATTTTTTTATCTGGAAATTAGACTATAGTATTCTTATGTATTTTGATGCTCTGAAATTGAATTCGATATTCAAATTGCTCCATCAACAAATTTTTTTATCGACGAAAAGTAGTTGGATTTTGCAATATCTTTTTTATCTACTAGCTTTTCATATTAACTTTATAAGCTTGTATATTATCGTTGAACTTACTTCTTTTGCTTCAGCCTGTCTATTAAAAACCCATAAATAATTCTAAAAATACTGAAAAATCGAACTATTGGATTGTTCGTGCCGATGTTGAAGGCATGAAAATTGAAACGCAGAAAATTTTAATTTAATAAATATACTAAAATTTAAATTTTAGTCGGTACGAACTTTCTGGACAATCCAATATTTTCCGTCGATAAAAAAATTGTAACGTGATGGAGCAAGATATCAGATTTAGATATCAGATTTAGTGTCATTTAGATATCGAAATGTTAAAATATCACGATCTTATTTCCGAATTAAATATTAAATTTTGTGTGCTTGTGTTATTCATGAGGAACTCTAAATTAGATAATATATTTAATTAATAATGAATAATTAATAATGAATATACATAAATTAATGGAAGTATATATGATCTGTATATATAAATAGTAATAAATATATATAAGTTAGTAATGAGTAATATAAATAATTGATTTTTTTCTGGATCAAGAACTTTCACATTTCCGTCTTTATTGACAGAAGACAAGTGGATGTGTGGGAAGAGCTATATCAAAAAGTTTTTCGATCAGGGTAGGTATTATGGAATTATTCGAAATGGATTCCTTGATCGGAATTATTTCGTTTTCCCTAGAAAACACAATAGAAATCCAGGAAATAACTGAACAATTTTGATCGGAATCTATTCCGAATAATTTCATAACACGTGCTCTGATATTAGTTCAAAAAAAAAAAAAGAAAAACTTTCATTAAGAGAATGTAACGCCGACAAAAGTTTGCCACCAACAATATTTGTAATGATCATCAAGGAAAGTTACATGAATCTCATGAGAATTTCAGATTCTTATGATTTGTATTCCGGAATAATACGTATATACTCCCTTTGTAAGTCCCCAAAGTGAAACAAACAGCGCGATTAATTCAGCGCATCGGGATTCGCTGTAACCGAGTGAAGATGCCGATTTATCCAGCCGGCGGAAATAAAGGAGATGCGTTTTCTCGAGCCAACGGTTTGCGATGTCGTTATATAGAGAGATAGAAGGGAGGAAGGGAGGGGAGAGAGAAAGATAAGAGAGAAAAACAGTAAGGGAGTGGAACGAGTTTGCTACTCAGCCGATGCGATCGATTAAGTCAGCATGGCTGAGTGCATTACGTCGCTACAGCGTCATAATTCGTTGGCAATTTTATTGAGAACGATCGGGTCGACAAATTGCGCCATCGATCCTTTCCTCTTCTGTTCGCACGTCGATTCATCCTCGTTCTGGTTTATCCCCAATATCGAGTTGTAGGGAATTGTCACAGAGAATCTCGAATGCAATTAATATTTTAAATTTTATAATTTCAATTCATTCTTTAAAATTTTAGTTGATTGAGGTCGTCTAGGATCATCAGAATTTTTTAAGTTAAAATATCCTTACTGTGTAACATTTTTCTGCTTTCTATAGTATCCGTTTTACTTTATTAAAAGAAAAATCTGTCTTTTTAGAAATAAAGAAATAATAAAATACAAGAACACTTATTAATGAAACTTACTTATTAATTAATTTTTTATTATCTTTTCTCCTTTAAATTTATTCAAAGGCATTTTATTAAATTATCAGTTAAAATATTTTTTAACGTGAAAATTTAACCGTAATTTAAAATTGAAAGTATCTGTAATGTATCTTTTAAATTACAGATATTTGACTTATTAAAGAAATTTATGAATGATTGAATGAGATATATGAAAGTTAAATCTTAAGAACAGGAAGGAAGCAGTTTGATTATTCCTTTCATTATTCACGCGGAGGTCGAAAGTTTGTGCTTAAATACATATTCCTGGCATAACATATGACAATCTAATTCACGAGGACTAACGATTTCATAACCGTGCGCGTCAACTTTTGAATTATTCAGAATCACGATTAGGGTCGTTTGTAATGCTATATTACAGATAGAGAGACGTGTTTGCGATATGCGACGACGATTATCGTACACATCGTCATAATTGACTACATTATTGTAAAACTGTCTGAGACATTTGTGGGAAAGAGTGCATGACGGCATTTTCGCGTCACGCCGCCTTGTGATGTCTTTTTAGGTCAACAAGTTACTGTGAATAAAAAGATAAATGCAAATGGAAATATTGTTATTTTAAATATAATTAATCATTGATGAGATAGTATGTTGCTTTTTAATATAAAACTTTTTTAAAAAGCTTATTTTATAATATTATTTGCTTACTTTAAAATTGAACAAAAATTAAATTTTTTTTTATCAAATGTTATTTTTATTCTACAATCTTTAAAAAACTTATTCTTTTAAGTTGAGAAGATGATAACAAAAGTCAAAATTATTATGAATTTTGACTAATTTTTTTAACATTTATCTTTTTGTCCTAAAAAGAGTTTAGTACTATAAAAAAATTTATATTTATTTGTCGATATTCTGTAAAATTAATGCGGCTTAAGGTTTTATTATACTGATTTGTATCTTCAACTGATCATCAAACTTATGGACTTTTTTTACAATTTTCTGTATGTGTAGGCTTTTATCTGTTTAACATGAGAATCACGTGATTCAGCATTAAACGAAACAAGAATTACATTGTAGTAATAAATGTGCATTATAATACAAAACAATAATCTTGTGGCGAAGAATCAAGCGCGCAAAGTAACAGCGTCGTTTGATTAAACTTGTTTATGCCTGACTTGCCGAAAGATTGACGTGTTTTTCAGGAAAGTGAATGTTATGGGCACAGAAATTCTCACATTCACGTCACCAATCTTGGAAGCGTAAGTAATGTGCGAAAACGCTCGTACATCGCGTCGCCTCGCATTAACGCTGTTCGCTATTTTGGGGATGTCTTCAAGGGTGTTCGATGATGCGGACGATAAACGCATCGCTCTCGTCCAAGAATACCGCGAAGTATCAGGTCGACCTGGATCGATATATGAGCGAGTATAAACGGATAGCGTGATGCGGAACGCATTGTATTGTTGCATTGTCTACGTACACCGGTATCGATTATCCTGTCGACAACTGACTGACAAACTCCGAGGTATCTCCTCGTCATAGTTTAACGTAGTCTCGTGTGTTTGGTTGACGTGGGGTTTACTCAGTCCTTGTCTCCATATGTACAGAATTACTAGAATGCACGTTCATGATAGCAGACCATCTCAACTTTCTCTTAATTTCTCCTATTTAGAGATTCTACAGAAATTTAGTTTAATGTTTTCTTTTAAATAAAACTTGTCGAGTTATTTTACCATCAAAATATTTTACTCACCAAAATATTTTTTCCAACTATATTGTGAATTATTGAGAATTTTTAATATAAGTCAGAGAGATATAATCTGATTTCTTTTCACCGAGAGACAACGAAATATCGACAGTTTTTGAACTATATGTGAGTGATAAAATTTGATAAAAAGATAACATGGTTTTATTTCTTTTCCAACTTTGAAGCGGATATTTCTGTTTAATAGCTTAGTTATTATAATAAAATATTTATAATTATATACAGAAGGAAACTATAATATTTTAATTATATTTAATTATATTTAATTATATTTTTATTAGAACTTATATACAAGGTATATATAAACTTTTTCAGAGTTATATTTGACTAGATAATAGAAAAAATGAAAGTAGAACATAGTGTCTATGTCTACCTTTTTTCGAGAATTGATTATTATTAAACTTTTATTAACCTTTCAGTGAATAGGTGGCCACAGTACTTCAGGTATAGTTTTCTTTAAACCCGTATTCTAAGAAGGATAAAAAAAGGAGAATAAAAAGTATTGAATGTCCAGAAAGATCTCTTAAAGTTTATTATTTTTAAATTCCTTTATTTCATAATGATTTAACTAATGTAAATTTAACAATAACATATAAATATATTAATAAAAAATATAATTATAAAATTGAAACTTTTTTCTTTATTCTGACCATCCCATGTACCAACTTGTATCTTTAAATCATCTATTTACTTCAAAGTTAAAAATCACTGTTGTTTTATTTTACTGAAACATTCGACATTTCGTATGCGTAGACACTTATTCTTATTTATCTGTGAATGTCTTCAACGATCGCTTTTCAGTAACAAGTAATATAGTTGGTATATATACATCTTCAGCTCTATACGTCATTCTAAATACCATAATGCCACGTATCTACAATACAAAGACAGATACATATATTGTGCGCGTATACTCAAGTTCGACGCTTGATACAACGGATTGTAACATAATCCGCTGCGACTAATTCGAATTTCGCATTCCTCCCCACGATCCAACCAATCGGATCAAATAATCGATCGTTTGAATCCGCAAGGGAACCACAATAGATTTCCTCATTTGCTCTATTCCGCAAGCGTACACACCAAACACACTGGAATACGCGTATGCGCTCTTTTTTTTTTCTTTCTTTCTTTTTTCCGTCCATTTTTCAGTGAAGCGAGATTTTTCTTCCGGAGACTACATTCTGTGCCCGATGCTTGTTGAAAGTTTCCGCGTTATTTTCCCGAAGTAAAGCTGAAAAATTCAATCACTGCGGAACTGTCCATCGTTCGTACGAGCATGTGCAGTTGCGTGCGTGACCCGCATCTGTGTTTCTTCTCACTTTTCGCTTCTTAATCAATTCTGGCACCGACAGGTTGCCGCCATTCACACTGATCGGAAATGTCTCACAGATCGTACTCAGATGATGCAAGTGCCTTAAGTTCTGCTTTTCTTCTGGTATATTCGTACACTAAAGTTGTCAAAAAATAAAGTAAAGTAAGACTTTATATGACTATCTAAGCTTTGCAATTTTTTTCTAAGTTTTTGCAATTTTTTTTGCTGAGCTCCATAATTGAAAATTGATGGTCAAACTCGAGAAAGTAAAGTATTTCTGAATATTAAAAAAATATGAGACATTTTTAAATATTTACAGGATACAATGAAAATTTTAAGAAAAACTTCACATAAGGTGGTAGCCCGTATTCTTATTTTAATGTCTTAAGATGCAAATGCGGCTCTCTG
>Ga0157363_1001756_pt1 | contig 18453 bp, 8 predicted proteins | sample AttsexASBM1_FD_111477 | JGI IMG/M metagenome (GOLD analysis project Ga0157363, IMG submission 111477) | Fungus gardens microbial communities from leaf cutter ant in Ribeirão Preto, State of São Paulo, Brazil - Atta sexdens ASBM1 | ecosystem: Host-associated > Fungi > Mycelium > Unclassified ... | reverse complement strand
CCATGGGAATGATTCTGAAGCAAGGAAATTGGGTACCGTACGAATTGAAGCCGAGAAATGTTGAACGGTGTATGTTTGCTTGTGAACAGCTGCTTGAAAGGCAAAGACGGGATTTCTGCATCGCATTGTGACTGGGGACGAAAAATAGGTTCATTACGATAATCCCAAGCGCAGAAAATCATAGGGAGTTCCCGGCCATGCTTCCACGTCGACGGCAAAACCGAATATTCACGGCTCCAAGGTCATGCTCTGTATTTGGTAGGACCAGCTCGGCGTAGTGTATTATGAACTGTTGGAGATGGGAGAAAGTTGTGGCCAGCGATAGACAATACTTTGAATCATAAATGTATAACCAGTTTTTTACAATAAAGCCTCGAATTTCGGAAAAAAAACGGTGGAAGCAAAGTTATACATCTAATATATTTCAGTTCACTTTGGAACCATTCTTAGCGATACAATTTCAAAATATCAATCTTTTCATATCCAAGAAAAAATTACCATCAGATTAACAGATATTGTAATCAGATCAGATTTGATGTTGTAATCTGTTCGAAACATTAAAACAATCTTACAAATATTTCGAAACCATTCTGTCCAACATATTACAAAATTAACGTTAAAAAACTGATGACTTACCTCAAAACATAGAAGGAATTTATCTCGACATTAGACATTAGAAGAAAATTAAAATTTATAATCTCACTAAAGAGTATTAAATTAAAAAACGCATGTTGATCGTAGCTCGAACGAAACATGACTAATACATTTAATATAATATATAATTTAATATAACAAAAAAGAGTCAACAAGGAAAATAAAAAGAAAAAAGAACAATGTCAATATATAAATAATAATTTGTATAAATCGACAAAATGTAACTATTTAATGTCGTTTACAATTGTATATAAGTTTGATATACACTCTTTGTATCTGAGCATAAAGTGAGACTTTTTTGTTACATGAGTATATAAAGGTAGATATTACTCAGATATTAAATGTTTATTAAGAAAACGCTTTTCATCTATCGCGACATTCTCCCAATCGAAATCATGTTTAAATTCAATGAATCCGATGTTTTGTGATCACCGATTGGTTGTTACTATTCCGATTAAAACGATTACGATGTTCAATCAATCTTGTTTTAAGTTTTTTTCTTATCCTATAAATGTAAATTCTGCGATTGTTATGTTGGACAGACAGAAAGAAAACTTAAAATTAGATTAGCTGAGCATCGTAATCATATTAATCGGAATAGTAATCGGTAATCACAGAACATCGAATTGAATTTGAACATGACTTCGATTGGAAGAATGTCGCGATACTAGGTGAAGAGCGTTTTCTTAATAAAAATAAAAAAAGAATTTAATATCTGAGTGTCTTCATACTCATGCAACAAAATAGTCTCAATTTACGCAAATATAAAGAGTGTACATCAAACTTATATACAATTATTAAAAGACATTAAATAGTTACATTTTGTCGATTTATAAAAATTATTGTTTATGTATTGACATTATTTTTTTTCTTTTTATTTTTCTTCCTATTTTTTTGTTGACCTGACATGTCTGTCTTATTATATTAAATGTATTAGTTATGTTTCGTTCGAGCAATCAACATACTTTTTCAACTTGATACTCTTTCGTGATTATAAATTGGTTTAATTTAATTTCATCCAATGTCGAGATGAATTCCTTCTATGTTTTAAGGTGAGTTATCAGTTTTTTAATGTTTTGTAATTTGTTGGACAGAATAGTTTCGAAATATTTATAAGATAATTGCTTTAATGTTTCGAATAAATTACAACATCAAATTTGTTAATCTAATGGTTTTTCTTAAACATGAAGGGACTGATATTTTGAAATTTTGTATTGCTGAGGATGGTTCCAAAATGAACTGAAACGTACTATTTACATTTAGAAATAAAGATTTAAAATTGCGTTTTAACTAGCACGCTGATTCTCATTCGCCTATTTTTGGATTTTTTGTTTTTCTTATATAAACGGTCTGAGTCAAAATTGTCACTTTTGTGACGTTCTTTTACCTTTTGTGCATGATTTGTCAAAAAAATTATGGCACATCGATACAGAAATAACAAGAGATTGAACATATAATTATCGGAGCATCGGCACAGCTCAATTTTCAATTTTACGTGAAAATACAGACGAGGAAAAATAAATCCCGCGCATCTTCCTCGTGTCTTCTTTTTAGTTCTCACGTATGTCGCATCGTCTCTCTATTTCTCTGTGCGAGATATAGTTCACGCGTCGCGTTTTATTGTACAATAAAATTGTTATTATGTTGAGTTTTAGCACTCTCGGAATGCACGTTATTTTCACGGAAATAAATCCGAAGCTTCCGCGTTCTTCATTATTTATAGCCAGCAGATTAAAACACGAGAATTAACTTTCGGTACTAGTTTTTTGCAAATGTTGAGAAAAAATTGTAGACTCAACATTTTGCAAGAAAATTGTAATATTACAGTTATATTTCTTACTATAACTGTAAGAGATCTGTGAATAAATTTTTAATTTTTTTCAAGTAAACAAATCTTTCAATCTATATATCATCAATATATGTCATTGTAGTATATATTATTGTTAACTATTTCCATCATTATCTTCAATAATATTTAATTATTATCAGTAATAAATTAAATTATTATCAGTATTGTCACTAGTACACTAATATCATCCCTTATATTAGGTGTAGTAAAAAGAAATCCATTTTTCCATTCAATTTCATGCAAAAATAATGGATTTCTTTTTACTACATTTAATATCACTAGAATCAATTCAAAAATAAAATTAACAACTTTCTTAAATTATCATCTCCGTTTTATCATTCTCGTTATCTCTTCTCTCTTTACTTAACGCACTGATATCTTGTAATTACAAATTGTTTCTAAGTATAATATTGCATTGAAACAGTCAATATTACTAATTAATCAATATTACTAATTAATTATTTCAGTGAAATTTTATTGATTTGCAGTACTATAGATATTAATTAAATAATAAATGCGATCATCAAACTACAATTTACTGTTGCTTGCATGATAATACAATGGTTCCGTGTTAAAGTACAAAATATAAAAAATCAGACTGTAAAATTTGTAATTCATTCTAAGACGCTGTGATAGAAAATTGTAATTCGTATATTCTACGAAACTATCTTCTAATGTTAATAAATCTTACTCATATATATATATATATATATACATAGTACTTAAAAATTCTTTTGTTGCTTTAAAGAAAGAATTAAAAAAGAAAATGAAAAAAAAAAAAAATTTAAAACGTAACATATCTAGCGATACTTGAAAGGGTTAAAACAGAAAGTACGGGCAAATTTATAATTCTAATCGCGAAAGTTTTCTTTCCGTACGATAATTCAATTGATACTCAATTGACAATTAACAAACATTCATTAATATCCATCATTCTCCAATAAGAATAAGAGCAAAAAATTAGGCAGTTCATTCTCGTGATTGAGAGTACATTTTTTTATGCTATTGTTCTCGGTTGGGTGATTCAGTGATTCAGTGAAATGTCTTTACGCCCTCTCATATCTTCATCGAAATTTGCAAAATTAATGTACATTAATATGCCTAGAATCTGCCCCATTGATACATATTCTAACTACTCCAGTATTTTTCCACTTTCTTAACTCTAAATATCTATAATAACTGGCAACCATCGTGATCAGTCATGCTCAACCATACCTTAGATTGTTTTAATTATAATTTTCAGATCTCATTAAACTAGTTCGAAACTAGTTAGAAATTGAAATAATCTACAGCATGAATCTCGATCATTAGAAATCTCTGCAAAGTGGAATGAGATTGACTCTTTCTTTTACTTTTCTAATAATAGAAAAATAAAGGGCATAACAGGTTTTACTAACGATTGGTGAAATAAAGAAAATGATTCTGATCGTGATTGCGACTTAGCTTGTACAATTTGTAATAAGAAGTATTCCACATTGAACTTGAAAAATTAATATTTAATATTCTGTTTTATAACGTGAAACGGTAAAGAGTAATTAAATTTACAAAATATTAAAATTGTATTTAGTCGTTGTGTGAAATAAAATATTACACTATTTTATTAATAATTTTAATAATCTCCATTCAAATACAAATGCATCGAGCTATAATGTAATCTAACATCTCTTGCACCTTTAAAATGACAAGAGAAAATAATATTAATTTTTGTATTCGATTTTTTCAATCGAAAACAAAGCGTACAACAGTAGTTTATTAAATACGTTTGATTCTTTCATGCGGAAAATTACCTCCGATTGCGCAATCAAAAGTAGATAGACCATTTATGTATATCAATCTAATCAGATATTATTCATCAATTTGATTAGTGCATCGAAACATGAATTTCTAATTCATTTCTAATTCACTATTTGCCACTGTCATAAATATTAAATGCGCACGTAGACGTGTTTATGATCGTATATTTAAATAAATAAAAACCGTTATATATTGGCTGATTTTAATTAGGTTTGCGTACTTGATTAATTTGTTTTTAAGACTCTTTAAAGCGATGAGAGAAAGGCTTAGATCGCAAACCACATTCTCTCATCCGAGGCTGATAACGGTACGGGAATGAGCGTATGCGTTCCTCGAGATACGCCAATGCATGTGCAATTTGGCCCAAAGGATTATAAAGGATTGAATTCAAAATGAGCTTGTCGGATGCTAATTTTGATACATCTCCGCATAAAAAGACAGATTGCGTGGGTTGATGCGCGCGTTTAACATTTTAACGAATGCCCGCTAAGCAAAATCCCGATTTAGAATGTAAATTTGATGTTAATTGCTCTCATCAGCGATTTGCATTCGATAATTTCGAGTCACTCAACTCCAGCGCTTGGAGGGCTAACTGACTGCAAGTAATGTCAATGAAGGGAGAGAAGAAGAGAGAGAGAGAGAGAGAGAGAGAGAGAGAAAAAGGTTGAAGAAGGAAAAGTGCAATATTGAGCACACAGAAACATTAAACAAGAATTTTGCCCAATAATAAAAAGATCATAGCTAATAGATCAAGTTAATCCGACGCTAGCTCATTTGTAACTTGAAGCACATTTTTCTATCCTAAAAAGCATAGAAATAACAATTATACCGAAGCTTTCGGATGGAAACAAAATAGAAAAATTTGATTTATTGTGAGTCATTTACCGCAATAATAATTTTTCATTACAATTTTTCATGACAAAATAGATAATCATAACCTTATAATATAATATAAAAGTGTCTGCTATATTTTAATGACATAAGTTTATGTACAATCAAACATATGTAATTTTAAGTAAAAACAAGAAGCGATAAGAATCATGAAATATTTCACGGAATTCTTACAACTGCTCAGATTACAATCTTGATCTTTCAATAATCATTTATAATATTTTGCATTGTTAAATTAATTTAATACATCATGTACAGAAAAAAGTCTTTCTTAAATATAGTCATGGAACTGCATTAACAAATTATAAGAATAGATATAAATAATAAATAGGCTAGTAATAATCATCGATTTTACGATTATCCTTCTGAAGGAAATTTTCAAAAGAATTTTTACAATTATTCATTTTTCTATAGAATATTAAGATATGTGTATTTCCTGGAATAAATTCATATTGATGTGAGTATAATCAAATAATGTCACAAATCTAAATCTGAAATCACCATGTTTTTTATTCTTTCACGTACTGGCGAAGAATAATTGTAACTTGAAATAATTTATACAGAAAAAGTGACAAGGTCGTGATTAAAAACGACAATTCCGCTTTCTGCCGCGTTTTGTCGTGTTCTCAGGACTATTTCGAATGAAATTTCCCTGACTCTAGTCGAGTCAGGGAATAAGAGAGAGAGCAAGTCGCGGGTACTAGGAAAAAAACGCGGCAATAAGTGCCGAGAACGCGCAAATAACATAGATAGGGAGGAAAGACTACATATCGCTCTTGAGGCTAATGATATGTATTTGCGAGAGGAAGAGGTGAGAAAACGCGTCTGTGGTGTTACCATGTGTGTGTGATTCCGTGTGCACGAGATTCGCGCGCGCGACAGCTAGGGAAGGTCAAAAAGGATCGAGTGGTGGTAGCGCGGCGCAGCGCAGGCGGTGCGACAGCAGCGGCGGCAGAGCTGTATCGATGTCCGGGCGCTCCCAATGTTCGCTACCATCAGTACACAGTATCCTATGAACGAGTGACATGCCGTTTCTCTCTCTCTCTCTCTCTCTCTCTCTCTCCAATTATCAGACTTTCTTTATCGCATCGCCAGGATCGCCGCCAACATCCTCTTCCTCCTCGCGCATTGCTTCACTTTCCTTTCCCGTCACGATCTCCGCACGCGACTTGGCGAATCATCAATTGCATATGCAAATTTCTCCATTTCGTGTGTCCACGTTAAAAACTTAAAAACAAATCATCCTCTTTAAAGACAAACGAATTCAGATAGAGAGAAGAAAACAGATATAACAAGCTTATCTCTCCTTAAAATGATATATTCAATGATATATTCTATAAGACAATATACGATTCGATTAAACGCCGAATCGTTCGTGCTTTAGAATAATTTTATTCTACTAAGATCCGGTTGCACCAATGTTACTTTGATTTTAAGCGAAACTTAAAACTCTCTCTTTAAATCTCGTTTTAAAATCGAAAGAGACAGGGACAAAGAGAGTTTTAAGCCTCGCTTAAAATTAAAGTAACGTTGGTGCAACAGGGCCTTACTCCCCATCATGATTCGAGGAATCGAATCCCGCCTCCTTTTCTTTGCTCCTTCATCGTCAATGTCCCGGGCTATCGTGATCTAATACTGTCCTTTGCTTTTCGCAAGCCGAGTTCCGTGAACCGTGGCGCCGGGCTAGTAAATGTTTTCCGCCAAGATTAATCGTCTGGATGGGAGCGAACAAGAATATCTATTTCGTCGAGAACAAAAATATAATTTTGATCGCAGAAATAATTTCGATCGGCTGCTTTCTCTTTTTAGTTTCCTTTCTTTTCATTGATGAGGAGTCCAATAATTTTTTTAGAGGATTTTCCACATTCTGCGATTGAGCATGTAATGTTATTAGCTTGCTCGAGAAAAATTGAAAAAATTATTAGTCGTCCTCAGTGTTGACACAAAAGATTGTTAAAACAATTTTTAAAAATCAATTTTTTCAACTCTTGTTTAATAATTAATTAATGTTTCGAATATTTAATTTCAACGGACTCTTACATTTTTTTTTTATTATACTATAGTAATCCTAATCAATAGAATCTATACTAATTCATTGATCAGAAGTGAGTGTTGTATTCATAGTAAAGTTTACTTACAAAATATTAATATTTGACACAGGTGCGCTAACATGAATAAATACAAGAACATCAATTACTGCTAAAATTAAATATTTAGGACAACCAATATTTTCATCTCAGAACTTTTTTACAGACTGATTATGGTCGTACTTGCGACAATCTGAAATATTAATAATCCTTCCCAAATCAAATTAAAATTCGTGAAGAACTTATTGCAAAAAATATTTTTATATATGAGAACGCTAGTCTCTGAGGATAATAGCATGTATACTATACGTAAAATCCGAATTCGATTCTCGGCATAGGTAATATTTTTCGCAATAAATTATTTAGAGGTTTTAATTTAATTTTGGGGAATTATCAGATTGAATTACAAGTAATTCCGAAAGTAATTGGTATGCAATTATAGTTCTGAGATAATTGTATTTAAAATATATACTGATGTATTACTCTAAACATTTAACTTTGACTCTAATTGGCAATCTTATATTCAGTTGATGATTAAATCACATATCACAATCCAACATGACTTATACATTTAGTAATGCGATGTAATTGCTATTAATAAATCCATATAGCAATCCCATTATTTAACAATTGTTCGATTGTTAATATTTATCTAAATCTCAATATATTCTCATATATATTCTTATATATTCTCATATAAGGAAATCAATTCTTATCTCATATTTGAACTAATTAATTTTATATGATTAAATAAAAAGAAAAAAATATACTTTTAGAAGTATACAAACGGATGAAAACGTTAGTTAGAAAAAAATAATTTAAAGTTTAGCTGATTATATATATTGGATTTGTGATGTCTTTTTAAAATCACAAATTATTTTCTATATAATTTTTGTTTTTACAGTAAAAAATTTGTTTTTAAAGCAAAAAAACATAACCAAAACAAATTCTCTGCTGTAAAAACAAAAATTATATAAAAAATAATTGATTTAATACATTAATTGTGTTTTTGAAACAGAGACTATGTTTCGAAGTAGAAAATCTAATTGAAGCAAAAAATACTTATTCTAGCCTCACTTACATATTCACGCTCCTTTATGCCATCGATATGATGTCATAATATCAAATGTCGACAAGACATGTTTGCTCATTTTATTTTATTTTATTTAAAAAATTTCTACTTTTGATATGTGACAAATTTTTGATTCGAGGAGTACTGTACAAGAGATGAGTTATAACTGTCGTTTTATTACATCATTCTCATTACCTTTGACGGAATTCATTATATCAGGAAACACAATGATTTCGCAAATGTAAATTTCTGACATTGAAAAGGATCCGAACTAGGATCGAAACGTTTGGAGTTTGTATGAGAGATTAAATAAAGCAAATACTTCACACCGAGATCCAGCATGGCTTACAAAGACATTAATTCATTGATCGATTTATCTCAAAAAAGACTTAATTTAAAGTAACTCTTAACTAACTTATATGGTATTGTACAAGGTTGGTTGTGACTTGTCTGAAGATATGAGCTAGAGTTTTATCTTCATTCAGCTGCGTTGAACAATTGCTCGTATTCTCATGTCCTTATCGGAGGCGTTACATACGGCATATCATTAAAAAATTGCGACGATATTTGCGTTATTGCAATATGCGATATTATATATTTGTCATTATCTTAAACTGAAGATGACTCAAATACAAACGAAAAATTCAAAATAACGAGTGCTTTGAATTTTGTTATAATTAAATTATAACAATGATATTAAATATTCTATAATGTATTCTCGTTTCAAAAATAATTTACGTTTGATTCCTATGGCTTTGAATTATTTTCTTATTATGTTTCTAATCTAAATAGTCGTCAACTTTAACAATTAATATCTCGATCCACAGGGCAGAACGATACTTTTTTTGTCAGATTTGTTCATTTCATACAAAAACACATCTAATTTTATCAACATCAACGATGAGGAGGCTAAATTCAACAATTATTTATTTATTATTATTACCGAGATTATTATTATTACACTGCAAGATATTATAGCATTTTTAATTTACTGACTTGCCCTTACTCTGAGTCAACGATTTGTTCTTTTTAAATGCGTTTCTAGCTCTACAATTTAACTCTTCTTTTGCTATTAAATGGAACAGATCATTGATTTGGAGTCAGATCGAGTCAATAAATCGAATATGCTATTAGATCGACTTTACCAATTCTATTATTTAGAATTGACCGGGACACTGATCGCAGCACTCGCCGATCATTATAGGTCTTATAATCAGAGTTTGGCGAAAGCGAGCACAACTCCTAATTGGTTCTTCACTCGGTATTCTTCGGGTACCTTCGTACATGGTCGCAAAACGAGTGCGAAGAAAAGAAAAAAATAGATAGCTGCAAGCAGATAAGTAAAACTTGTGTCAAAGAAGTTAAACATCGTTCCAAAATTTCAAACAAAGAGAAAATTAACAAATTACAATTGCACTATTCAATCAATTGATCAACTCGATTCTTATTCTTCTCTCATCATGTATTTTAACACTTTTTGCGCATGCGTTTATAAGAGAAAGCAATATCTATTATCGCTTTCTATCCGCCATTTTTGGTCCACACTCTGATTATCGCCAACTCTGATTATAGGATCTTTATTCACATATCGCTAGCCCTCCTTGAACAAAAAATATCATCAGAAGGACATAAAAGAAATGCGCGGAATGTCCGGTGACAACTTTTCTTAAATTAAAATCGCAAAAGTCGCACGCATCAAAACTTTGCATCATGATATTTCCAGTCGTAGGACACGCAAAAAAAAAATAAACTCTTTCACTATATATTTCGGAAGCTATCGATTGAGCGTACTTATATAATTGATCGGTTCAGTTCTTATTGAAATCCCATAATCGGTATGGAAAATTTCGCGTGAAGATACACGGTCGATCTCGCTGACTTATCGTTGCGCGTGATCTTTGTTAGTGCGAGACAGTACTGTATCTTCTAACTATATACTTTATCTATGAACAAGATTCTCATCTCTGATCAATGAATTATCTTCGTTTTAAAAATTAACGTATATTGTTCAATTTGCACTTATTGATGATATACATTATAAGTTATTATAAACAAGGTCTGTTATTATAGTTACTAATTTATTATTGTTTCACTCTTACTAGTTATATTAGACTAATTATATTCGATTACTGTAATGATTTTGTTACCCATAGCGACAAGTATGAGAAGTGAGTAATCTTTTATTTCATGTAAAATATAAAAAATGACTCAAATGATTAAAATTCAATGCATATAAAAAAGGAGATACGAGCCAATACAATATATTTATCACAATATTCAAGCTAAAAATAATAAAACAATAATAGAAGAATTGATGACAAAACTTAATAGCAATATATAACAAAGACAAATGTTTCGACCTACCACGAGGTCATCTTCAATGTTGTTAACATAAAAATTAAATTATACAATATTACAAAATTAAGAACCGCAATTTAAAAACGCAAATGAAGATAGAAGTTACTTATGATAATTTCGGTAGCTGTGATTCGGTGACAATCGATTCATCGTATCGGTGTTATAACGTAATATTCCAAAGAAAATAATAGATACTTATAATGCCATGCACTTGCATTTCGGATGATACATCCAAGAATTTTTATAGTTTAACTGTTTATAATTTACAGATAACATTACAAAGACAAGTCAAACAATAAAATTAGATTTGTAAAGAATAGAATAAAATTAGTAATGTGTATATAAAAAAAATATAATGGAAAGAAAAAAGAAAAAAAAGAAAGTATCTTAATCATATGTTAAAAATGCACAAAATTAAGTAAAATAAGAATAAATAAAAATTAAAAAGATATATATTTATTATGTGTAAAATAATTGTAAAATAATTGTCTAGGAGTTTGATTACACGAGGTGTAGTGTTGAGAATAAAAAGAGGCGTTTATTACACACAGCAAGAATTAACTGTTAGATTAACAAAGATTTCGTTCATGCGATAACGATACGCTTGCTTGTTCTTAACTGCCGCGCTTTCCTTCTCCACGTTCCGAGCATTTCCAAATATCATTTCGCGTATGCGTCGCGATATTCCTATGCCTAATCGCGTTTGAGTGATATTACATGAAAAATAAGCCTAAATTTCACAAAAGTAAATAAACAAAAATATGCTCTCTTCTTTATTTCAACTTATTCTACACTCGACCATCCGACCTGCCCTCAGATGTCGTCTTCCTCGTTTGGATTCTCCAAACAATTTGTCCATCGTTTCAAATGATCAGCAGTCGACGATGTTCTGTGTGAATCTTCTCCCTCACTTTTTCCACAATGTATTGATAATTGCACAAAACACGCTTGACTTTATAAGGCCCTAAATATTTCGATTATACAGAGCTTGAGATCTGGCATTCCTTGTGTTCGCTGAATGACAACTAGGCTGCTCTCTTGATAACTATTTGGCTTCTTTCGTTTCCTATTGTAGCTTCGTTTATTTTCAGTTTGGATTTTGGATATTGCTTTACGTGCTTCTTCTCTCATATGCGTTTCTCTTGAAAATTAGTAGTACCCTCTGCATCCAAGATTTTTTTTATTTGCGAGTCTTCTTTAAGTCTCATTCAAGCTCCAAAAGACTGAAAGGAGTCATCTCTGTGTGCTTCGATTCGGCACATGATTTAAGCATTGTTGCGTTCGAATAACGTACTTATGCCATTGAGTTGGTTATGGCATCAACAATTTGATTAGCAATGGAATCAACGTGCAGTTTATGCATTCTGTCTGGTCGTTGCTTCTTGATATACTGGTGACAATTAAATTATACCTTCGTCACAATACGATTTGAAATTGCTGCTGTGAATGCTGATCCCTGATCAGAGATAATCCGTTTGAAATTCCCAAAAATGGATGATTATTTCATCAGATGATACAAAATTTTCGCCGTATTAATACTTCTTGTCGAATAGAACCACACGAATTTTGTGAAGGCATCTACGACCGCAAATATATATTGGTTGGTCTCTTCTGCGTTGATGGCTTTGGATCCAGATAATCCATGTAAGCGTCTAACGGTGCCTCCTTTCCAATTGGGTGAAGCAGTCCTTCCTGCCTGTCTACTTTTGTCATAGATACATTCAAGACAATTTTGGATTACTTTCTCAACTTTGCATGTTCTTGAATTAGTAATCAGTCTTCAGGAGTTGCTTCGTCTTGGTACTTCCAAAAGTGCCTATGTTTGTAAACTTGATAAATCAGTGCTATCTGCATTAGTTTTGATATAACTATAATAAGAATGTCGCCATCATTTTCCTTACACACTAGTCCATTTTGCATCGCGAAGTCGTCTGCTTGTTTTTTTTCGATCTGTTTCTCAATACTTTTTAATTTTTCTTTCAGTTGATTTCGGCGAAATCTTGTCAGGAAACTATCATTACACTCCTCTATTATCATAGCAGTAAATAAAGGACATGGATTTAATGTGTCCTCATATATTCACACACATATACATCCGCAAACACACCATTTACATCAATCTCGTTTAAATACTATGAATGACGCGATGAAATGTGCAGCGGAACGAAAGGAGGACAGAGAGGGAGTGATTTTTATTGAATCAGAAAGGGAATTAAAATATTTGACAGAGGTGTAGGAGAAAGCGGTACGGAGTGGACCGATATATGGGGAAAGGAAAGTAATCTTGGTATCTGATGACAAAGAATGATGTTCAGAGTTCAACTGAAGGAGACGTAGATATAGAGGAATTTTGGAGTGAAGGAAAGAAAAACCAAGACAGCACAGATGGAGAATAAAGTGTTGCTAAATCTTAAGCCAGCCAGATCTCTGATAATACGAAGATATAAGATATGATCGTATTTACGGACGCAATAGAAGAAGTGGAAACAAGATTTTTGAATATGTTATACACGATTTAGTAAATATTGGTTAAAAAAAGAAACATGAACGACATCAGCGAAATCAAACAGAGAAAAAACAAGTAATTGAGAAGTGAGGAGTTTTTGAGAGAAAAGGATGGAGACAAGGTGGCGAAGAGGATAAAAAAGACATAAACGAGCATAAGCAGCCCGACATTTGACGGCCACATAACTTAATTGACCATGAAGAGTCAATATGTACATCAAGAATCTTAATAGAGGAGGAGCAAAGAATTGGAATAGAATTAAGAGAAATATCAAAGAACTGAATAACAATGAATAACAATGAATAACGGAATAACAATGTTGAGAACTGACAATCAGCAAGAATGATTTAGAAGGATTTAGATGCAGGGCATTATTAGTGGACCATTCGGCCATAGATTTTAATCTGTATTCAAAGCAGAACATGTTGTTAAAGCATCGAATGGGATGAAAGGATTTGAGAAGAATTATGTCATTTGCATACATGAAGTAAAACAAGGGGGATTCTAAGAAGCGCTGAGGAGGGTGACATCAGGAATGGGGGAGGAGGAAAATGATGTTTCATTAGGTGACCTCACTAGGCGAGGGGGAAGCGGTGAGAAAGACGAGATGCGGAAAATTATGTAGGAAACTTGCATCCGCGTGAAGACGTGGCGCGGGGTCAATGCCCCCGAGCGCGATCTGTCGCTGCCACCGCCGCCGATCCCCGCTCCCGGGCATGGCCCGCCTCTGGGCCCGATCCGCCGATCCCTACCACCATCTTCGGGCACGCTCCTCACCGCCACCGCCGAACGCGGTCCTCACCGCACACACTATGCATACCATGTTTACTTCCTATTAATACTTACCATTTTTCCTCTTATGTGTTATCCTCTTCTCGCACGCGAAATTTTATTTATTTATTATATATTTTATATTATATATTATATATACTTTATATTATATATTTTATTTTATTTTATCTTATATATAATTATTCGCACTGCGCGATGATCGCGCGCGATGGCGTCGTGCGTGATGACGCGCACGTAATATGATACCGCTGAGATAGGAAAGATTAATTGCAGACACAGAGATATTTTTATTTTAGACATTTATTTTTCATGTAATGCATTATATACAATATTCCACAACATATACACTATTAATTCGTATTCAATATACGAATTTTTATCGTAAATCCTACACAAAGTATCTATCTAGCATAGTAAGCATCGCTAGTGTTATTTATACAGTTTTGACATAAATGAGTCACAAAATATTTAAATTTATTTCTTATAAGTATATTGATACAAATCGAAATATATGTGCTCGACACACTATTCGAGTTCAAGCATAAAAAGTAAGTACGGTTTCATGTATAAACACTTTTCACTTAAAGATAATTTCATATTGTCAACATCATGTATTTTAACAAGTTCAATGACAAAGTCCAATATCATTACTTGGCGTAGATGACCGTACCAATTGCTGGATGTTTTTCGATGAATGCCATCCACGTAGTATATCCACGCAGGATGAGTTGCTTCCGGGTATCGCCAATCGCAGTTTCTATATGAGGGATTATCCCCACAATGATTCCAATCTTCAAAAATTTGTAAACCATCGGTGTCATCGCTAATAGTCTTGTCAAAATGATATGAGACCTGCTGTAATGAAGAACAAAAGAATAAGCAATATATAGAGAAAGAAATTTTCACAAATATAATTGAAATACTTACTTGCTCGACTATTGAATGCATGAATCCATAGCGCTGGAGATCTCTGCAAAACGGATCTGTCTGAGCGACTGATGCAGTATCGTTGCTCCAATCTCTATTTAAATCTTATCTTCTCCAACAATTTTTTGTAACAAAAGATTTTTAGAGACATTCGGCGTCGATATTAATGTAATTTGACAAATTGCAATGTCAAAAAATTTGCAAATGACTTTTCAATATGACTTTTTCAGCGTAATATAAGAAATTTTTTTCAATTAATGTTTCGCAATGACAACGATTAATGTAATTTAATACAACACCTGCAAAAATGCAACATTTGCAATTTCATCAAAGTATAGTTGCTTTGTTAGCGTAAGTTAAAATTTTTTTTCAGGGCATGAAATGTCTGATATTATAATAAAAGCGCACATAATTATATAAAAATGACAAGATTTACTCAAACAACATCATTAGTCAATTCAACAACGCAAATGACAACATGGAGCATTTAGTTGAGCAAGCTACTTTGTTTAATATAAGAGAAGAGTACAGCGCGGGGGAACAGCAATGTGACGAATTTATAGAATTATTGGAGGAATAGAGCCGTATCAATATCCGCGATTATCAATCGATAATAGACAATCACTGATATAATAGACAATCGCATGTATATCGCGTGGCTCGAGAGCCTGAAGGAATGCATGGAAGATTCGTGCATGTGAGTGTCGGATACGAACTCCATTGGCGCATCACAGAAACGGCATTCGAAAGCCATATTCTGACGGGCGCGATGATAAATTCTAAACATATCGAGCCTCGCCGATTCTTCGAAGACGCAGCGAAATTGTGCTCGAGCATGTACATAATGTAATGCAACGATATGACTCTATAAAAATAAACACTGTTTTCAATGGCGGTTTTCGTAGCGAGTGATAAACGCGCAAACAAAAGTATCGCCATCAGGAACTATGAACTATATCATTTGTGTGAGTGATACATGTCGCGCATCGTCGAACCTATCCTCGCTAGAAGAGTTTCAGGAACGCGATAGCGGGGCGAGGGCAGTCGCGGATACTGAATTTAACGGTGAACACTAACAAACACAATCCTCTGCGTGTGGGATATCAACTCCCGCGAAAAATTATGCTAAAGAGAACGGTAATTAACGTGCAAAACACGGACAATGCGTGATTCGCGTGATCTGTTATTGCCGCTCTACACTAGGCTAAAAAAAATGTGGAATCCTCGTATCTGCATTATACATCGGTTCTAAATCTCGCGGGCATCGAATTTCCAATGGCATTGAGTCAAATTAAGAAATTTAGAACTTTGAATGACATTTCCAATGTCTACAATGAGAAGGAGATTGTGCCGATACTCGCCAACCGAATGAGGAGCGAGCATGTAAACCTCTTGTACGTAAAGGATGATAACGTGAGACATTTTGCGCTCATCAAGAATCTATCGATTTGTCACAACTTACCAAAAAAGAATATAAGAAATATTTCTGCGATAGATAATAATAATAATAATAATAATAATAATAATAATAATAATAATAATAATAATAATGATGATGATAATAAATGCGCGATTTTTTCAGATGTCTCCACTACTTCAGCTCGAGCGATAAATTGGAGATCCACAACAGGGATTGTAGAAAACTAAATGATTGCGCGATCGTTATACGGAGCATTACGGATCTGATTCGTGTGAATCAAGACGATCGATTGCTTGATTTTTGCAGAGAAGAGATCACAGTTAGGTTACACGTTGTACGGCGGTGCTAACGTGAGATGCTTGTGTTGAACAACCGAAACAAAGTACGAGAAGTACATCTTTTATTAGAAAGATTATTTGAAAAGAAACTCACTGCATCCAACGTTGCATTCTTAAAATCGTTGGATTTTATCGTACAAAATGATTAATATCCTGAATATTTCTGGTGAACCGATCTTTGATGATCGCATCGTCAAGAGAATCACACGTACAATTCGTATTCCAACACTACATTAGGGCATAGCGATGAGATGTGGATACCCATACAGCAGCAGGACACGTTTGTACACGTTGCTGTGCGACAGTTTTTTCTAAGGAAGTTTTGTCGAAGGAAGATTGAAGTAGAAGAACGATCAGATGTCGATGACGCTTGGAAATAATTGCGTTAATGTTTGAAATTGGATATGTACTCAATGGTGTGGAGATTGACTGCAAGAAACGTTAGAATTACCACTATTAAGAACAATGTGTTAATAATGTACGATAAATCTTTGATTGCCTTGAATGTAGGATGGAACTCTAGATATAACATGGAGGAAGGATACTTTAATTTTTGCAGAGAGAAAAACCGAAATGAAGCACAGTCTTGAAGAATTACTCGTCATGGTCATACCAACGTGTGTAGATCTGCAATTCGTCGTTAACAAGAAATTTATTGTGAAGGAAGTGGTGCTGAAACACGGGACCTTTCTTACGCATTATAATTTTACAAATCCCGTGCCATGGAAATTTTTGACAAGATCCGACAGGTCTTGCATTTCCTGATTGATTGTTTATCATCATGGATTGCGATGGGATGGTCTCATACAACAAGGCGAAATGTCTGATCAAGCGGTTGTATTTGAAGATGATGTTATCATGTTCGTTAAAGGACGTGAGAACGTGGAACTTGCTTCTGAACGATAAGTAAGAACGCATATACATCGAAATCCTGAATGCAATTTAGGAAGACATGGAATCTTTAACAAATCTGGATAATTGTATCACTATACGATGTGGTAGACACGCTAAGAATTGTGCTTTGCAAAATGTATTTAAAATGTTTAACTGGTGGTTGCGACGCCAGGAAAAATTGTAAAATAAGAATTGTAAGATTTAATAAAATATTATAATGTTATGTCATATTAATATGTTTTTATTTCCGCTACTCTCCCTGACTAGTAGATATGTAAATAAATAAATAAATAAATAAATATATATATATATATATATATATATATATATTAATCGTGAATTTCGGGGACTCTTTTTGATAAGGATTAGATCTTTTGAGAACTTTTGATTTCCTCGAGGACTCCGACCGTCTCCAAAGTTCTGCATACAAATCATGCACTTCAGGGATGTTCCCAAAATTATTCTATAAAATTTGTACTTTTCATGGACGTATTTTTTCTAGATTCATTGAAGATCGTCCCCAAAGTTCCGTAAGTCATATCGGCTATTTTGAGGACAATACATTATAACTTAATACATTATAACTCAATTAATTTTTATTACCTTTGTTGAAATTTTGCGCAATATATATTAGGTGTACAACTTTGCTTCCGCCGTTTTCATATAGATGGCTTTAGCGGTAAGTGGTGGTCGAAATAAATAGATCATAGACGTCATACAACTTGGGCATCTGTCAACATAATCCCACAGAAACATTAGTCGATTTGTGTCTGCATCATAAAGTTATTCTCGATTGAAAATGTCAGTTTACGAGCCAAATTCTCGTCATTTGCGGGAGATTTTAATTTTTTGCTTCAATATAAAGAAATCT
>Ga0157363_1001755_pt1 | contig 18454 bp, 16 predicted proteins | sample AttsexASBM1_FD_111477 | JGI IMG/M metagenome (GOLD analysis project Ga0157363, IMG submission 111477) | Fungus gardens microbial communities from leaf cutter ant in Ribeirão Preto, State of São Paulo, Brazil - Atta sexdens ASBM1 | ecosystem: Host-associated > Fungi > Mycelium > Unclassified ... | reverse complement strand
CACATGGCTGTTTAGGGTAGGGTAGAAATAGCTAGCACAGACCATGAGTCCAAGGTATATAAGGTAGACTATCTTGTACAGAGTTCTCTATCGAGTTCTCTTGTGTTAACCCAATACAAGGTTTGTTCACTTGTCCAACTCTAAGGGCTTGTGTTTGTAACAATTTGACTTTACCTTAAAACATGTACTAGGACAAAAATGGAAAATACAAATGGACTAAGTAGAAGACTGGACTAGGAAGTAGGTATAGAAAATGACAATAGTAATTAGACTTTAATTAAGAACTAATGAATTCGTGATCTAGTAAAAGTAGTAATAGAAAAACCTGAAGTAAATATAATAGAAAAGATAAAAAAGCTAAGAGTAAAGACAAAGAGGTAGTTAGAGTAGTAGAGGAGATAAAAAAGGCTAGAGTCAAAGAATTGCAAGAAGAAGAATGGCAGATTGAGGGAAAATTAGTGTTGAAGGAAGGAAAAGTATATATACTAAAGGATAAGGAGTTAAGAGTGGAAATAATCTAGTTACATCATGATGTACTAGTAACTGGACATAAAGAAAGATGGAAGATAATAGATTTAGTTATGAGGAATTATTGGTGGGCAAAAGTAATAAGAGATGTAGAATGATATGGGAAGGGATGTAATATATATTAGCAAATAAAGAATAAAACAAAAGTACCAGCAGGAAAGTTGAAATTGAGTGAGACACTGGAGAAATCATAGACATATCTGATAATGGACTTTATTACAAAGTTACCACTAGTAGCTGGGAAAGATACTATTTTGGTAGTCTATGACAGGTTGTTCAAAATGACATATTTTATGGCAACAATAGAAAGAATATTGGTAGAGAGATTGGCATGGTTGTTTAGGGATAATATATAGAAGTTGTATAGGTTATTAGAGAGTGTGGTATCAGACAGGAGACCACAGTTTGCAACAAAAATGACTAAAGAGCTAAATTGAACATTAGAGATTGAGACAAAACTGTTGATGGTGTTTCATTTACAAATAGATAAACAAAGTGAACAAATGAATCAAGAGCTAGAACAATACCTTAGGTTCTTTGTAGACTATAGGTAAAAAGACTGGCCAGAATGGCTAGCCTTGGCAGAATTTGCAGTTAACAACAAAGTATATTTAGCAATGAAGATATCTCCATTCATAGCAAACTATGATTAAAGGTTAAGCATGGAAACTGATATTAGAAGGAAAGAAAAGGTGAAAAAGGTAACAAAGTTTGCAGAGAGAATGAAGAAAGTATAAAAGAAAGCAGGAGTGGCTCTGAGGAAGGCACAGCAAGAAGTGAAATGACAAGTAGATAGAGGGAGGAAAGAAACAGAAGAATGGAAAATGGAAGACAAGGTGATGTTGAGTATGAAAGATCTGGTGTTCAAGAAATGACCAGCAAAGAAATTGGTGGATTGATATGTCAGTCCATATATTATTGATGAAGTGGTTTTCATTAATGTAGTCAAATTACAACTGCCAATGTCAATTAGAATTCATCTGGTTGTAAATGTTAGTCAAGTAGTAAGATATTGAGAACAAGTAGGAGAATAGAAGACAGAAGAAGCAAAACTGGTAGAAATAGAGAGAGTCAAGGAATGAGAGGTAGAGAAAATATTAAATGAAAGAAAAGTGAGGGGAGTTGTGAAGTATTTGGTATGCTGAAAAAGGTTTATAGTAGAGCATGATTCTTGGGGAAAAAAAGAGAGCTTGGAGAATGCAAAAGAAGTAGTAGCTGAGTTTGAAGGGAGGATGAATACAGAAGTTAGATATGAAGAAAGAAAGAGATTGTAGAAGGGGGAAATTATCAGGAAAATATACAGCAAAAATGTTGTGTAGGTAGGATGATGGAAAGTTTGAGAAGATGTATTTAAGGAAGTTGGAGAGGAACTGGTGAAAATGGAAGTTAGTTTCTCCAGAGAAGAAACCTTGAAGGAGAGGTAATATCAGAATTGAAGATGATAAACTTTAATTATTTTCAATTTTTATTTTATTTTCATTTTATTTTTTATTTTGGGATCTAGGGTTAGGGTTTACCATGATGTTACATATCACTGAACTATCACATAATCATATGTCACAATAAAAAATAGTAAAAGGTTCTAGAAGAAATAATGTTATATAACATGTTATACACATTTTAATCTTAAGATAGACACATAGTCATTTAGAGTAGGCTAATGATAATATAGCTCAGACTATTAGTCTAGAGTATATAAGGTAAACAATCCTATACAGAGTTCTTTATTGAGTTCTCTTGTGTTAATCCTAATACAAGGTTCTTTCTCTTGATTTGCTCTAAAGTCTTAAGTTTGTAACAGATAGGAAGAATTTTTGGGTTCAAGACTGAAGATTTTAGTATCAAGCAGAGGTTCTGCAGAAAATGTAGATGCTTGGGAAGTTTTGGGAAAGCTGATTCTTCTTTATGAGTTTGATTGAAAGGTGATAGATCTAGTAGCCTAGTGTTGTGGCAACCACTAGTCACAAAGACTAATAGAGACATAAGCAATAAATCTCAAAGGTGGATATCATTGTAGGAATCATAAGAGAACTCAACAAGAAGTCTCTGCTATATTTCTATACTATTTATACAAAAGTCTCATGATCCGTGCTAACAATAAATAACCCTACCCTAATGTCCATGCTTTTACTATGCCTCAACCTTATGTCTTCTATAAGGACACTATGCCATATACATGTGCCCTAACATCATCCTTCTAGTCCCTTCTCCCACAGTCTAAGCCTTTAATCTCACATTATGTGACATGTCATGTGACCACAGTCACATGCCTCTTCATTGTCAAAATAAAAGAAAAATCAAAAGAAAAGAAATATTAAATTAAGAAAAAAAAATAAAAGAAAAAAAATATTAGTGTCTAGGTATACTATAATACCTAGTCAATTATTAGATTGTGTTGGGTGAGCCAGTTATATTCAAGAACCAGCAAGCAGAAAGAGTTAAGTGGTATAATATATATATTTAATACCATTCAATTACCAGATAGGAATATGATAGGCAAGAAAGTGGTTTTGGAAATGTTGTTTAATAATCTATCAAATAGTTTTAGTTTCTCATGTAAAGTTGAGTTTGTGGAAATATCATACTTTAATACAAATGCAATATCAATAAAGTAATGTATGGATCCAGAGTTTATGAGGGCATAAAAGACTAGGTTTTGGATATGATCTGATTTGCAGACCAGAAAGAATGTGTATTGTAGCAACCACTTAACCAAGATGGTTAATAGTGATAAATAGCCCTATTCTAATGCCTATGCATTAGCCATGAGTATACTATATGTACACTATAGGGTGTATATACCATAAACATATATCTTGATGTTCATTCTTCCCATTTCTCCTAAGTTCTAGATTTATGATATAATGTCATGTGATGCATCATATGAAAACAGTCACATGCCTCTTTATCACTCAAGAAAGAAAAGAAAAGAAAAGAAAAAGAAAAATCAAGTCAAAGAAAAATAAAATAAAATAAAAATAAAAACTAAGAGTTTAAGTACATCATAACAATGTGAGGAACAGAGTAAGGTTGGAAAGAGTGGTAGCACTGAGGTAGATGAAACTTATAATACAAACAAGATCAATGTGGTTCACATTCTGTGCAAAGTCTATGAAGCTGTATTTTAGCTTTCTAACTAATATGTTTGGCTTGGAACCTAGTGGTCTCAGATAGGTGGAGAGGGCAGGGTTTAACTTTGTAGCTCTTTTTGACACAGTATATATATAAGTTATTTTCTATGTATTTTTTCTATTTGTCCTATAAAAGTTTGCTATCACTTCCTAGTTAGCTAGATATATCAACTTGAGGGAGGAGGTTTGAGGTTTTACTATTCAGATTAAGCTTGTTGAGAGAGCAAGTACAAGTGTACAGAGTTCAGGGATGGATGTGAAGTTCTGCACCTAGTTGCATTCACATTTTTTTTCCCAGTGGTGATTGTCAATAATCATGGTTAGAGAGTACATTGATTGGAAAGTGAATGGCTTCTCTTCTTTTCTTAGATATATAGAGTCCTATAACTAGTGTAGAAGCTCTTGATAGTATCTGTGATAGAGAACATTGTCATCTCAACCCAATTGAGATGCATACCTTATAAACTTGATATTATAGGTGGTAATTCTATTGCTTGGCTTCATTATGAATCATGGCTAGTTCTTGAGCCAATCTTTAAATCTCCTGTTCTTTCTAGTCCAACCTGATTTCAAATCAGTCTTATACCACTCCTATCAAGTAAGTCATTGCAAAATTTACCTTGGCAGTATCAGTAGCAAATTGTGCAGGGTTTGCATAAAAATGGAGTTGGCATTGGAACAGGAAGTTATTTAGTTTATCTAGATTGGTTCTATTGAAGGTCTTTGGCATTCAGATTCTAGCAATCAAGGGTGTGGAATTTATTGCTAGTATAAAGTTGGCTACCAGTTTTCTGAGAGCCTCAGCCAGAAAGTCTATAAAATGAGGGGGAACAGCAGATATAGAGAAGATAGGGGTCATCCTATTTCTAATATATTAATCTAGGCAGGATTATCATTTGCTGATATAGTCTTGGGTGACTTTGAAACACTTTCTGGAATTATTTGGGAGAACAGGTGGGTTGGTGTTGCCCTCATCAGGTATCTGGAACAACAGGGTAATATGATCAAGCTGGCAAACTAATCACTTAGTTGCTAAGCAGCTGTGATTGCTGGCGAGATATCACAAATAAGCTACTCACTGGTTGTGATACTTGAACTGAATAGTGTTCCAGAGGTTCAGTATAAGGATGTGATGATGACAGATGATGAAAAGTATCAACAAGAATAATTGACATTGTTAAGTCTGAGGTCTAGTTTTCAGACACAGAGGTATATACAAAAGAGTGATGGTCCATGCACAAACTGTTTTTATCACATGATAAAAACTCATACCTGATGGGAGCTGTCATCTGTCATAGCAGCTGTCAGGCTAATTCTAGAAGATAACTAATTATGTCACTACATTGATATGCTTGTATCTCTACCAATACTTATTGCTTTGAGATACATCATATATTATTGGAAACAGATTGATGAGCACTTTCCAATGCAAGTTCAATCGTGCGAATCTGTCTAGCTGTTCATGAGATATTAGCAGACAAAGCTTTTACAGCTACTGATGTCCTGATATCTCAGTCATTTGTTGTCGCTTTTGTGCATTCCACATATGTGCATATATCCCTCATTTGGGGCTTTCCAGTGCAACTTAGTTTGTGAGAATCAGTCCACTGGTTGTGGAAATACAAGCTGAATGAAGTTTGTGACAAGAGATGTAAAGCTATGATGGGAGAAGGCTATGAGGAAATTAGAATAATTTTTGTAACAATGGCTATTCAGTTTGATAATACTATTAGAGATAATTCACACTTGCCAAAGGCATCTGCAAATGTAGTATGGAAAGTAGAATATAGAAACTAGACTTAGCAACTGCAGAGTAAGGATTAGAAGTGATACTACATAGATAATTGGTTTTGGCTTCAACAAATGACATTGCATAACTATATTTCTAGAAATTGGAAGTTTTTTGGAAGAGAGTTGAGATAAGTGTGACATAAATTCCAAGTTAATTATCAGACTGAGGAATAGTACATTGTAGCTAATGTTCTTAAGTATGGAAGTGTAGATCTAATAATGCTCTACCACTGTGCATACTCTGGGTTGTCAGGCATTGTGGGAATTTTTATTCAGAACTCTATAAGATTGATGAGAAATGCAGGATTTGGTTCTTAGGTTAATTGGAATGGAGTATGATCTGTACCAGAAGAGGATAGTCAGGATACAGATATTGGATGGTATTGAGAAAGCCTCTTTTTTTACTAGAAATAGTGAAGAGGAAATGTAAAGACCACAGTATTTAAACTTTCATTTATATCTGCTAAGTTACTATTGTCATTGTATTTATTTATAAACAGTATAGTAAATTTATTAGTTGATAACTAGAGTACACATGTTACTATCTATCTTATACAAAATCCTGATTACTTATATTCTCATGTGAATCCTCTTGTTCTGCAGACTCTAGCTATTAGATTAACTCAATATTTTTTAACATATGAAATCCTCAATAAGCTTCTTGTATTGCTCCATAGTCAGCTTCCAAATGTTTAACCTAACAGGACACTTACAGACCATATGATTAAGATTCTTACATCTGTAACATCTCTAATTATATAATAGGCAGAGTTTGCATGTAGTATTGATGTTTATGGAAATCTCTTGTTAGACACAGTTTATACTAGAGAATAAAAGTCTGTGAATTTTGCTTGAAGTTGTACTAAATATGAAAACCCATATAAAAAGTGTGATATTACAAACTTCCCTAAATGACCTTGGCTTTAGCTTATATGCTACACTGTCTGTCTGCTATAGAATTGTAACTTCAGAAGTAGAGCAAAGTTCAAGAAAAGTGAGTTTTGATAAACAGTATGTTGCTAAAGAACACCAGAGTTTAGAGTTCAACTGTTATTGTTGTTGATTATCAAACTAGAAAAGTACAGTATATCTACTAGTTCTTATATAAAAGTCATATAAAAGGAGAACTCAGAGATTTCAAGGTACAGCTCCAAATAGAAGTTTTAGTAGTGAAACACTGATAGAGATTGAATAGGAAAACTCTGCCATGGAAGACTAAGTACTTATAAGATTTGAATAAAGTATAACACCACTGCAGAAGATGGGATATTTGAATAGGATAACACTGCTACAGAGAACAGACTATTGTTGGGATTAGACTTAATATATAACATTTCCAAAGATAGTACCAGTAGTAGTAAATATTAGGTATAGATGTGATAGAGAATAATTAATATGAGACACAAATAACTGAGAGGCCCTATAGAGTTTGTAAATTAGCTAAAGAGTGTTAGGTAAGAAATATGTCTGGAAGAGGAAACCATCTATGAAAAAATTACAAAATATATCAGAAGAGTATGAGATATTATCCAATATATGTGGATGTAAATTCAAAATGACTTTGGCTTCAACAGATATTCTGTGCTTCTACATATCATGATGGTCATATTTGGAAAGAGAATATTAACAGAAAAAGGAATATGAAGGAAGTCAGACTTCCAAACATAGATATCCAAAACAGTATATTATGCTAGTTGATTTTCAAGCTAAGAAACTACAGAGTATCTATACATCTTAAATACTAGTACTAAGACTATCTAAGGATTAAAGGAGACAGGTAACTACTCTGGGTACACTAAAGTTCTTGGAAATGGAGTTCAGAGTTCCATGGAGATCATAAATAACCATGTGATCAGTAATAAAGTAAGTGGATATAAAAAAGAACTAGATAAATCTATACTAGAAGAAAATAAGTAGGCAAAAAAAAAGATTTTTTTACAAATGTTCTAAGTGAATTATAACCTAAGTCTCAGAGATAAGATAAAAGCATACTTTTGTATTAAGTAATATAAGAAAACTCAATAGAGTTTCAAGTACAAGCTAGTCTATCTTATATACTTCAGACCATAGTCTGTATACATACTACAACTAACCTACTCTAAAGTCTATATGCTTTTTATAAGACTAACATATTGTTGCTATACTATATAACATCACTTATTCTAAAACCTTCTATAACTTTCTTTATATTATGTAATTGTATAATCTATGACAGTGACATATATAACTATACTGTGACAGATATCATGCTTCTATCATATATCACACCACACTTCTTTACTTATATCCAAAAAAATAAAATTTCAAAATAAGACAAAGAGATAAGAACAGTGTTGTAGCAACTACTAGTTGTAATAACCCTGTAGTTTGCTTACTTCAGCAAAGCTCTTATCTGGCTATCTAGTAGTGGGAATTACAAGAGAACTTGACAAGGAGCCCTCGCTGCATTGCTATCCTATTTATATAATTTACAAGTGGTCTATGCTATAACAATGTGTCTACTGTGCCTCCTGCCCTAAAGACCATATGTCTACCTTATGTCTACTCCACAGTGACTGTGCAAGACTGTGCATCCTGCCCTAATGTCTATGTGTTGACTATGTGGTAGCAATATAGTGTACATGCTCCCTGATGTCATCGTCTAGGCTCTTCTAGCCTCGTAGACCCTTCTAGACCTATAGACTGCTTTAGATCATTCTAGGCCTATGACATCATCTCACATGACTTCTAGGTCATGTGCCCTTTTCCTGTTGTAGACTAATAATAATTACTACTGTCTATTTCTGTCCTCTAACCCTAACCCTAAAAGTCTGTCCACACACTCATCTTATAACAAACAGTTCTTTAAGTGAACTAAAAAGCTTTATTAGTTTGTTTTACTTAGCCAATATATTATATAGCTTTAAACTATGCAACAAAGTCAATATCTTTAGGTTGTTCTATAAATAGCATTACAATCTGATTTTGGATCACTATCCTAAGATCATGGCAGAATTTGACTACTATTATACAGGAATCTGTATAACTAGCTTTCAAAATTAAAGTTTGAAACTCTTCTAAGTATTTCTCAACTATGTAGTTTTCTTGGTAATAAAAGGTTTCTTCCAACTTGTTGACTGCCTCAGAAACAGTATTAACAGAGAAGAATTGGTTTTAGCTTAATATTAAAGGAAAAGATATACCTACAGGAATAGGTGTAGAATTTGATATTAAAGTCTATATATTAGAGTTGAAAATGGTAGACTCTATTTCTTTTCTTTTCTTTTCTTTTTTCACTCTTATTTTTATTTCCAATTATTTTTATTTTTCAGACTTAGGATTAGAGGTTAGTATGATGTCACATATCATGGTCACATGTTATATAAAAGGTTGTAGAAGATTCTAGAACAATAATGTCATACTACATATTAATAACATATAGTACACATGTTTTTAGAATAGACTAGGTTTAGTATTGTATGGACCATCAGCCCAGTATATATAAAGGTAAATACTTTTTATACTTGGAACTCCATTGAGTTCTCTTGTATAAACTTTATACAAGATTTCTTTTTTGACTTAACTCTGAGTCTTAAATTGTAATACTACAGATTTTAGAGTTGATTTATAAGACTGGTAATAATATAGTTTATTAAAACTTCCAAGGCATACTGATACTTAGCTACTTCACATAAATATCATTGCAGAAAACCTAGAACCTTATTTGTGTTAACAGGGTTGTGGATGTGTTTGAAAGCTGATATTGGATGGAAAGCATGAAAAGATGAGAGAGACTGAGATATTAGAGTAAGCAATCCTAGACTACCAAACTTGAGAATTTTTCAAGGTCTCAAAAAAAGAAAATCTGTTAGAATGACTAGTAGAGTCTACAGTGTTTATATAGACTTTATCACCTCTAAGAAGTCCTAAGAAAACAGAATGGGAACTTCTGAAGATAGTAACTATTCTAAATACTAAAATAATCTATTTTAATCCAATAGAACAGTACTAATATAAGAAGAGAATGATGATAGCCAGATAGTCAGGAACTCTAATAGAAATGACTAGAATATTACTAAAAGAAGAAAGGAGTGAACAAGAGGAAATTAAAGATAAAGGTTAACAGTATGCTTATAGAATTCAACAGAGCTCAATATAGTCAAAAAGGAAGACTATAGGGGCCAGTAGAGTAGAGAAGTGACTAAGTGAGAGATGAAATCACTGTAGGATTTGGCAGTAGTAGAGTCTTCTTATATCCACCTCTCTTTCTAGATTGCTGTACTTCACAACAATAGTGATGGAGTAAAACTTGATAGCTAAGAACTCAATTATGCAAATGAAATATGGAGCTCTATGTTTAGTCTGGAAAACTCTATTACTTTATCTGAGCCTTTTCATTTGATTAAATACTAATATCTTCATTGATGCTATCAGCTGTTATCAGGTAAGAAACATGTCTAAAATAGAAAACTATTTGTGGGAAAATTACAGAAGACATTGAAACTCTATATGTCACAGTAGTCATATTTAGAAAGAGAATATTAATAGAAAGCAGAACATGAAAAAGTCAGACTTCTGAGCATAGACACTTAGAATAGTACACTATGCTAGTTAATTTTCGAGCTAAGGAACTATAGAGTATCTATACATCTTAAATATTAGTACTAAGATTATCTGAGAATTGGAGGAGGTATGTTATGGAACGCTTTGGACACTAACAATTTTTCTTTTCTTATATTAATTTTCTTTTCTTTTCTTTTTGATTTTGGATGATGAAGAGGCATGTGACATCATAGGCCTAGAACATGGTAGAAGGATCTAGAAGATGATGTCAGGGCACATGGATGCAATATGGTGGCCTTAGGTAAAACATGAGACAAACATGAGGATGAAGCATGAACATAAGGACAAGTTTAATTATTTGTAGTATGGACCATCTGTAATAGTATAAATAGGGTAACAATACAGCAGGGACTCCTTGTCAAGTTCTCTTGTGATCCCCACTTGATATCCTACTGAGAGATTTACTTGTTTATGTTACTATTGGACTTTGTGTCTAGTGATTGCCACAACAAGATAGGTAATTACTCTAAGTATACTAAATTTCTTGGAAATAAAGTCTAGAGTTTCATAAAGATTATGAGGGACTATATAATCAGTAATAGAGTGATTAGACATGAAAAGAAACCAGATAAATCTCTACTAGAAGAAGATAAGTAAACTAAAAAGAAAGATACTCTCTTTCACAGATATTTGAAGTAAATCAGATGCTAGATAAGTGTTGTCTATAATATAGTCAGATGGATTTAATGTGTTTAGATGAGTATATGATTATCAGAGTTGAAGACAATAAACTTAGCTTATTCTATTTTTCCTTCTTATTTTCATTTTATCTTTACTTTATTTTCTTATTTTGGACTTAAGATTAGAGTATAGCAGAACATCACATATCAGTCACATATACCATAGTTATGATTACACAATCACATGTTATACAGAAAAGTATAGAATGTTCTAGAACAATGATATTATACAATATATTTACCATATATTGATCTTATAGATAATATATGGCCTTTAGAACAGATTAGGTAAAGTCTTACACAAACCAACTAGCTAGTGTATATAAGATAGATACTTTGTACTTGAAAATCTATTGAGTTCTCTTGTGTAAACCCTATACAAGATTTTTTTTGACTTATTACTAAGTCTTAAGTTGTAATAATGATAGCTGTCCAGGACTTTCTTGATCTCCCATTCTTCTTGTCTATTTATAAGGATAGGTTTGGGTAATAGTATTAAATATCTACTAGAAATCAGATCTTCAGATGTAGTCATAAGCTTAACAATGTTAAACACTAAGCATAATCTTTTATTGTGGATAGAAGCTTTAAATGATAGGCAAAAGATCTTACTTGCTTCTTAACTATGTAGAGTATAAGATGTCTGTGGAACAGTTTGGCTGAGAAATATTGTTATGACTTAGGTCCAAGGGTTAGGACAAAAGACCACTCTTATATTAAGTAACACAAGAGAACTTGATAGAGTTCCTAAGTATAAGACATCTATCTTATATACAAACTACTAATGGTCTGTGCTATACTCCTTTAGCCCTACTCTAATGACCATGTATTCGCCTCAAGGTCAATATATTTTAACCATGCCATATGACATCATTGTTTCTAGAACTTTCTATATTGTTCCATCACATTATATGAGTGTGTGACCATGACTGTAACCTGTGATGTCACATTTTGTCTTCTTCACCTATGTTTAAATAAAGAAAATGAAATTCAAAATGAAATAAAGAAACCTAAAAGAAAAGAAAAATGAAACCAAGTTCATTATTCACAACTCTGACATCACCCTCCCTTCAAGTTCCTCTCTAACTTTCTCAGATATTCCTCCTCAAACTTTCCATTGTCCCACCCAAACAAAATTCTTGCTGTATACTTCCCTGGTAACTCATTTCTTCTAAACTCCTCAGCATTTGGATTCAACTTTATCTTCCACCTTTCTTCTATCCCCTCCTGTCTCCTAACTTCTGCACCTATCCTATCCTTGAACTTGTCTACTAGATCTCTTGCATTCTCCAAGTCCTCTTTCTTTTCCCATATATCATTTTCTGTCATAAACTCCTTCCAGCATACTAAATACTTCTCTATCCCCTATATTTTCCTCTTATTCAATATTTTCTCAACTTCCCATTTCTCTACTCCTTCTACCTCTACTGGTTTCAGCTTCTCCACCCTCTGTCCTCTTACCAGTTCTTTATACCTTACTATTCTACTCACATTTACCACCAGATGAATCCTCATCAAGACCAGCAACTTTAATTTAACCGCATTCTTCAATACTACTTTCTCTATCTCATATGGCCCTATATATCTCTCCATCAACTTCTTTGCTGGTCTTTCCTTGAATACTAAATCTTTTGTACTTAGCATCACTTTTTCTCATTTCTTCTTGTGCTTTTCTCAATGCTGCTCCTGCTTTCTCCTGTACTCCTCTTATTCTTTCTATAAATTCCATTGCCTTTTCTACTTTACCCTTTCTCCTAATATCTGCCCCCATCTGTAATTCTCTTCTATAGTTTGCTATAAAAGGTGAAATCTTTATTGCCATATGAACCTTATTGTTCACTGCAAACTCTGCTGTTGCTAACCACTCTGGCCAATCTCTCTGTCTATACTCTGTGAAGAACTGCAAGTATTGCTCCAACTCTTGGTTCATCCATTCCATTTGCCCATCTGTTTGTGGGTAGAACACCATTGATAACCTTGTCTCTATTCCTAGCATCCTGTTCAACTCTTTTGTCAACTCCGCTGCAAACTGTGGTCCTCTATTGCTTATCACACTCTCAGGTAATCCATGTAACTTCCACACATTATTCCTAAACAATCTGGCCAACCCCTCTGCTGTCATTTTCTCTGTAGTTGCTACAAAATGTGCCATTTTTGACAACCTATCGCATACCACTAATATCACATCCTTTCCTGTTACTAACGGTAACTTTGTGATAAAGTCCACCGTCAGATGAGTCCATGCTTTCTCCAGTACCTTATTTGCCATCAACTTCTCTGCTGGTGCCTCTGTCCTGTTTTTTATCCTCTAACATATATCACAACCATCCACATATTTTCCAATGTCTTTTGTTACTTCTGGCTACTAGTAATTCCTCATTACCAACTATGTCATCTTTCATCTTCCTCTATGTCCTGCTGCCAGTACATTGTGGTGCAACCGGATTATCTCTACCCTCAACTCTTTATCCTTTGGTACATATAACTTCCCCTCCTTTAACACCAAATCTCCTTCCATCTGCTATTTATCTCCTTGCAATACCTTAACTCCTGCTTTCTTCATTTCTTCCACTACTCTAACTACCTTTTCATCTTTACCCCTAGCTTTTTTTATTTTTTCTACTATGTTTACCTCAGGTCCTTCTATTACTACTTCAGATAAGTTACAAATCCAATGGTCTCTAATAAATACTTGATTCTCATTGTCTCTTTCTACTTCCACTTTTCAGTCTGGTCTTCTACTTAAACTATCTGCCTTCCCCATTTTTATCCCCAGTATATGTTTCAAACTGAAATTGAATTTGGACAGGTATAGTGCCCATTTTGCTTGTCTTCTATTCAATTTCTGTGTCTTCATAAAGTACTTCAAATTTTTGTGATCTGTCCAAATTTCAAACTTGAATCTGGTGTCTTCCAACATATACTTCCAATTTTCTAATCCTCTTATTACTGCCAGCATTTCTTTATCATGTATTTTGTAATTTCTTTCCATTTTGTTTAACAACTTTGATAAATATGTCACTGGCCTCCACTTTCCATCTTCACATTCCATAGATAAGACTCCTTTAGTTGCATAATCCGATGCATCCACTTCTATCCTCATTTTTTTTGTCTAAATCCAGAGCTACTAAGATTGGTTCTATCACAAACTTTCTCTTTGATGCTTCAAATGCCTTTTCTTGTACTGGACTCTACTCCCACTTCTTATCTTTTCTTGTTAATTCATGTAACAGCCTCACCATCTTTGCAAACCCCTCAATAAATCTTTGATAATAATTGGCCAATCCTAAGAACTTTTGTATATCTTTGACCAATTTAGGTACTGGCTAATCCAACGCTACTTTGATTTTTTCTTCCTCTATTTTGATTCCTTCCTTTCCTATTACCACTCCTAAAAATCCTACCTCTCTCACTTTCCACTTATACTTCTCTGGTTTTACATATAAGTCATTTTCTGCTAACCTCCTCACTACTTCTTCCACTATTTCATCATGTCCCTCTTCCCCTTCTGCTCCTACTATCATGTCATCAATAAAACTTGCCACTTTCCCTGTATTAATCAAATCCTGTAAGATTTCATTCATCATGGTCTAAAACATTGCTAGTGAGTTGGTTAGACCAAAGAACATTACAGTTGGTTCAAATGACTCTTCTGGTGCTGTAAATACTGCCTTCCACTCATCTCCCTCCTTTATTTGCACATTATTATACCCCCATCATAGATCTAATTTAGTAAATACTTTTTTTGTGCCTATGTTTTCTATTATGTCCAAAATTAAAGGTAGCGGATAATTATTTTTTATGGTCCATTCATTTAAATACCTATAGTCCTGAACCTTCTTCTTCTTTCTGTCCTTCTTTCCTACAAAGAATACCGGTGCTGTTTGAGGCAACTTTAAAGGTCTAATATAACCCTTCCTCAGTTGCTTCTCAATGAACTCACACACCTCTCCCTTCTCTTCTCTTGACAATGGATATATTTTCCTCTTCCTTGGTACAAATTCTTCCTTCATTTCTATCTCATGATCTTATGTCTTTCTAGTAGGCATTCTTTCTGACTGGTTCTTGTCAAAAATATGAATCCACCTATAAAAGCGCTCTGGTACCAATTTTCTTGCTTTTTCTTCTGACTTTGCCACTTCTTCTTCTTTATCCCAGATTTTCTATTCTTCAGCTACTTTCTTTATATCTATCATTTTTTCTTTCTTCTGTTTTTTCTTTTTCTTTTCTTCTCATTTTCTCTCCTCTTCTTCCTTTCTTTCTTTCTTTTTCTGCTTCTACCATCCTGACTTCCCTTGCTTCAGTCTCCACTGTCTCCCACATTCTTCTGGACATCTTGTCATCTTCACTTCCCCCATTTTCCAATCAATTTCAGGATTATGGCATGTTAACCACAGCATTCCCAAAATAATACTCCAATTTTGTCCTCCAATAATGTCTATCTCTATCCTTTCCCAGTGCTCTTGGTAATAAATATTGACTTCTACTGTATACTCAATTGGCCCTTCTTTGTTAAAAGAACTGTCCACATTTCTTATGTATATGGGTCTATCAATCTTTTTTAATCTGAACCCTTGCTTCCTTGCAAATTCTGAACTCATCACCAAACCTATCACTCCACTGTCCAGTAATGCCTCCACAGTAATTTCTTCTTGTGTATTGATTCTTTCTAAACTAATTTTCACAGTTACTTCCCTTAATGATTCCCTTCTTCCTCCTTTCCTTACTTCATTTGTTCCCTCTAAGTCTGATATACCAACTTTTATTTTACTAGCTAGTACATTGAACCTGTTTGTAAAATCTAGTTAAGGGACTCTAGATTCTCCTCCTCTTTTAAATTGTTTCTTTGTCTATTAATTCTCTCTCCCCTCCATCTTGGTCCATATTCCAGTCTTGTATCTTCCCCAATTCTGTTTTCTTCTCCCCTGTTCCTATAGTGTTGAGCCATGTGTCCAAATTCCCTACAAGCATAACAGTTCCTTCCTCTGTTTACTTCCATAGTATAGGGGTCCCTTCTTTGTGGCTCCATTCTCTGTCTCTGCCCTTGATTTCTCATTACCACCATATTTGTTTTTTTTCACCTCTTTCATCGGAGCTGGTTCTATAACTCTTTGTTGAGGCATTTCTTGCCTTTGGTCACACTTGAGGCCATAGTATTTGTTACCATTGTACCTCCTGTTATCTAGGGACTGAGGTCCTCTGTTTCCATCTTCCCCTTAATCTTTCTTCCTCCCTTTTGCTTTCCCTCCAGTGTCTGTCTAAATTAGTGGCACATTCGTACTACTGTTCGATGCTTGTTGGAGGCCTTTCTGCCTCTATTAGCTTCCTTCTGATTACCCTACTCATTCCTTTCTTGAATTCCTCCACTAGTGGCCTCCCTTCATATCCACTCTTCCTTGCTGCTCTCCTAAACTTCTATACAAACTCCTCCATTGTTTTTCCTCCTTGTTTCAACTGCTTCAATTCTGCTACTTTTACTGATTTCTTGTCTCTCTCTCTAAACTCTTTTCTAATATCTGTTAAAAATTCTCCTATAGTCTCATATTCTAATACTCCTGCTCCTAAATCCTCCAATATATTCTCCTTCCAGACATCTACTGATCCTCCTTGCATATATGACAATACCCATTGAATCTGTTCTTCTACCGCCACCTCCCTCATCTTCATTCTTATGTATAGTCTGCATACTGTCACAAACCCTGAGACTTTCAATGGGGTCCCATCAAACACTTGTGGCCTTGCTACCTCAGTGCTCACTGCCATCCTTCCTGCTCCTGCTACTTGTATTGTTAGTACTGCAATTTGCTCTTGAAGCTGTCTTATAATGGCAGGATAGTCAGATTGACTCATATTGTAGTGATAGGGAGGTGGGTTTGGTGATGGTGGTGGTGATGATGTATATAGAGGAAGTACGGAACCTATGCTGGTCTTGCCCTCTGATTTTTACTCTAATGAAGAAATCTCTGTAAGTGATAGCAGGCCTTCTGCTTGTCCTGCCTACACTTTCTACTGACTACTTCAACTACTAACTACTGCCCTAAGGAATTCTACACAATTTTGTCCTAAGAAGGACATTCTACTCTAAGCAGTGCTTTAAGAACAACTGTTATTCCTTTGTGTAGACAGGTCATAAGAGGACCTGTAGTACAAGGCTAATACTTGAAAAACTAACTAGCACGTCCACACAAGGTGGTATGTTTGAGATGCACTCCAATTTCTAGTTGACATGTTCTATCTGCCTTTCTGACTGAGAATGTTATACTATAGAAAAAGCAACTTCAATATTCAACATGCAGTATAACTCTTTAGTAAAATAGGCAATGAATTGCAAACCTCTATCTAAGATAATACAAGTATGTTGACTATACAACTTCTAAATATTGTACAAGAAGAGCCTTATATCACTCTCTACAGTGATAATTGTATGCATAGGGATGAAGTAAGTCCTTTTGAACACTAAGTCTATAGCTATCATCATCACATCAAAGCTTATAAACTCAGAGAGTTCAACAACAAAGTTCACACTTGTAGTCTTCTACCTAGTATTAGGTACTGATAGTAGGTGGAGCTGTTATATCCCAAGTCCACCCATTCCAAAGATATACCACCATGATAGTAATGTTCTCCAAACATGTCCAACAAAAGCCTGTCTTCTATAACAGCTATCTTTTCTGTAATATATTCCTGTAGCAGTGATACAACCTATTAAGTATCTAGTCTTTCATAATAAAAATACTCCTATGAAACTCAGTCTTCTCTGGTGGAGTTTTCCTATCCAACCCCTTTTAATGTTTCACTACTGAAACCTCTGAGCATCTTCTAACTATATTATTTACATATAAGACTTGTAGTTACACTGTAATTAGCTAGTCTGATAATTAATGAAGATAAACTTTGTTGAACTCAATCCCCAGTGCTTGATGGTGATACACCACCATCAGCACTCAACTTTTTTTTCAGACTTCCTCAAGTTATCTGAAGTTGCAACCATGTGGCAGATAAATAGTGCAGCATATAAACTGAAACCAAGGTTATTCTAACAAAGTCTGCATCACTAAGCCTTTCATATAGAGTTTCCACACTCTGTATATCTTCAAGACAACTCTATAAGCTTTTATCTCTTAGTGTGAACTGCACCTAACAGGAGCTCTTTAAGAGGCAGATTGTTATGATGCACATGAGGACTAACATTTTTCTTTTTCTTTTATCTATATTTCTTGATTTTATATTTCTTCTCTTTTGAATTTCTTTTTCTTTTTCTTTTTATTGACAATGAAGAGGCACATGACTGCAGTCACATGTCATATCACATGATGTGAGGTCATAGGCCTAGAATAGGCTAGAACAGACTAGATAGATAATGTCAAGAAGCATATCAACAGTATGTTTACCTCATGATATACATATGGTGCACTTATGGATGATACATGGACTTTATGGTAGGGTAAGTTAGTGTTAGCATGGACCACATGTAAATTATATAAATAGGATAGCAATACAGCGGGGACTCCTTATCAAGTTCTCTTGTGATCCTGTCATATGTAAGTCCACTCATCCTGGAAACTACATCCCCACGGTGGAGTTACCTCCAAAATATATAAGCCCACCTTTCTTGCAACACATCTTATGGCAGTGCTGCAAACCTCTGGGTATTCCATCTTCCAAGGTGGAGATACTCCTATCCAACTCGGTCTTCCATGACGGAGTTACCCCTCCTGTTGT
>Ga0157363_1001753_pt1 | contig 18461 bp, 7 predicted proteins | sample AttsexASBM1_FD_111477 | JGI IMG/M metagenome (GOLD analysis project Ga0157363, IMG submission 111477) | Fungus gardens microbial communities from leaf cutter ant in Ribeirão Preto, State of São Paulo, Brazil - Atta sexdens ASBM1 | ecosystem: Host-associated > Fungi > Mycelium > Unclassified ... | reverse complement strand
TATTTATTGCGTATAATTAACTAAAAAAAGATAATAAAGTTCTCCACCTTCCACCATGTTAATTTATTATTTTTCTCATAATGATTAAATATATAATATATACTATTTATCGGTTTGTAGGAATTTCCATCCTCTTTAATTGTCTTTAAATGTCTATTTAGCAGCATTTTTTACTAATTATGTAAGATTAAACAATCGTGCTCACAATTATTTATTTATAGTCATAAATTATAATAATTATGAATAATCTTAAGCATCTGGAGCATTAATAATGTATATATATATACGATTATCATTTATCTCGTCGACTGAACGAATGAATTCTTATTTAAATGTTTCTTCAAATAGCTTCTGATAAGATATTGTAAACTATCGAAAAGAAAACATTAATAATCATATGATCAAATCTTGCATAAAATTTGTAATTTTAATTTATAATGTCATTATTGTGCAATGTTTCCACAATTTAGGATGGGTCACTATTTTTATCTTTGCCAATCAAAAATTTGAATGCTAATATTTATATCTATGTTTTTTAACACGCAATGTATTATTGATTTATTATTTGTACAAAAAAATATAGTTCTATAATAAGAAGTTGTTTGATTAGTTTTTCGTGCGCTTTTACAGAGAACATTGTTACTTTTGCTACAGTATTGCACGCCTGGCAATTTTTCTTGAGATCTTTTCTCTCTTTATACCCACGCATCACTTTCCAGAATATTACTCTGAGAACTAGGTTTATCGAGATACTTTTTATTACGCTTGTTGCAAAAGCCTCCGTTAATTATCGAGTGAATTTTTCATTCAACTTCATTTAAATATCTCTTTTTTCACTTTCATTAATTTGAATGAAACGACAGAAGTTAATATCATTTATTATATCCAATTGCGCAATAATCAAAGATAGATTTATGAGAAAAATTGTATAAGCAAAACACACATGTTTGAATAGTATAGAAATTAAGAATGAAGAAGGAACAAGATGCAATTAAAATTAAAAATGACATTAATCATTTTATTCATTTTATTTTAGTTATGATTATTATATTTCTGGAAGAATCTGATAATTTACAAAATTCACAAATCTTGAGATGTCTCGTGGATCATTTCATTCATTCACGTTTCGAAATAATTTACACTTGAAAAGGTGAGAGTTTTTCCTTCCTGAAAACGAGTAAATGCCGGAACTTACGTCACCGATGAAAGCTAGTCGATAGCAACCTACGTACATTACATACGTCGAGTAATGCGAAGACGCGATTGTGCAAACAACAAAAATGCCATTAAATCAACTCTGTATCTCGATGGAAGAAGTAAGTCAGTATTTCTTGCATGCCTACTTAATCCAGAATTTTTCTAGCTTACAAATCTTTTTTTAAAATTATCATCTAATTATTATATTCAGTTTATTATTCTTAAATTTCATGATAGGAGAAAGTTCTGGACTGTTAAAAAAAAATAAAAATAAAAACGTGCGAATGAGAAATCGCTTTCGCTGATCAGATGCAGTCTAGTTACTTCATGGTTCAGAAACGGGCAATTATATATTGATATTGCCTTGTTTCCGCTAGCAAGATGCGCTTTAAGTTTTTGCAAACAACACTAAACAGTGAATTTTTAATATAATGTTTTAAGAATCGATTCGCGTGTCGAAAAAAAGTTGCATTTGATCTATCTGCTCACTAGAGATGATTCCGTTATTTTAGAACACTCTGCATATGCGATATTACAATTCTAATTCACATTCCTGCGGTGATCGATTGAGCTATTTTTCCTAGAAAATAAGATAAGAATTAGCTTTGTTATCGAAGCACGCATTATAGGATGTCGCGGAATCATTGAACGTCCTTGCAGGTCACGTTGGATCTCTAGCCGGCGTTTTCTTTGCGGCAAGTGTTGCAACAAACCGCTAGTTGTCGTGAGTTTGTAATTTTTAATATTTTTTAACAACTGTTCTTGTGATTAAATTAGATTTAATTCTCCGTTTGCAATCATATTTTATTTCTTCCGTTTGCAATCTTTTTATTGTTCTAGACTTTCAAAAAAGGAAAAATTCAGAATACTTTTCAACATCTTTATTACTGAATAGTTTTATAACAAGATATTTTAGGAGAGAGAACTTTTTCTTTATTTTGAAGAAGTTTGAAAGTGAAATTTCGCTTGTGCTAAAAAATACCCAGATTATACGGAGGGAAATTAAAATTAACTAACAATAGATTAACTTGTTATTTTTGATGCTTGTTATTTTTTTTATTACATATATTTTCTAGGAAAGAAGTTTCTCCGATTTTTTTATGCTGATAATATATCACCGTAATAAAATGAATAACATGATAATGTGATTCACATTTCCATACAGCCACCTCCTCCAAATTGCATTGTAATACTCGATCAATTCAATTATCCTCGCACTTTTGTATTACACGATCAATGTATAAAAATAAAGGCTTTTCAAATGCGTTGTGTTATAGATAGTCTCACGATTACAGAACGCACCTATCTATCCGTTAATGACACAGTATAATATGGAATTGCATTGGGATTTCGTATAATTAAATGGCAATTAATTATTTCATCTTGGTATTTCGCCGTGTCTTTAAAATAATGACGTGACTTGAAGAACTCGAAAGATGAGACTGAGCGTTGCGAAAGACATCGTTGACTTACTTAGTTACGCCGTCTCGCCTCGCAAATTACAGCGCAGTCGATTATAGCATTCGCCAACGTTTGCGGCGTGCGGCGGTGGGGTATTAACCCCTTCAGACCTGGTATCCGGTAGACGTGTATTTTTCTTATTTATCTGTGCGAACATATAGTTTCCAAGACACCCGACATAGTTCACGGACGCGTTCTAACTTATTACTGCGATTACTTGATGCCACGTGTGTTTAGACATAATAAAACTTGTTTTTTTTAAACATAATATGATACAATAGAAAAAGACCAAATGAGCAATTAATGGATGTTGGTCAAAAAGTAAACTATTATAAAATATTAAAGAAATATTTTTTTTCAACCTACGAAGTCTTCCTCAAAATTAAATAATAAATATATAAATAAAAAAATTTTTTAAATCGGTAGATCGTTAAAAATTATAAACGTTTATTTTAAACTAACGACGATCACAAAGATAAAATAGATAAAATAGATAAAAAAATGTGATAATATAATAATAATAATAAATATATTACAATGCAATGCGCAGTGAAACAATGAAAAAAAAAAAAGATAAAAGATCTTGTTGAAAAAGAGCAACTAGTTATTATATAACTTTCTATATATATTTTTTCATTCGTTATATATTTTTTATAGGGTAACAAATACGCCGCGCTGAGATTTACGCCGCAGAAATCAGAAAAAATAGAAGGAGTGGGAATAATTTTCCCACAACTACTCTCTCTCTATTATATGCTTTTATGTTATATTAGTATAGTGTTACGTATAATATTACGATTTCAATTTCTTACTAATATTAATGAATTAATATTAATTAATATTAATGAAATTATTGTGAGTTGAATCGATTTGTCACTGTGTTAGCATCATAAATTATAATCTACTAAAATTATAAATTATAAATTTATAAATTTAAAATTATAAATTATAAATTAAATTATAAATTATAATCTAATAAAATGATTATTGTACGTGCAAAAGACTGATTATTTCGTGATACATGAGTGTAGAGGAATAGTAAAGCATGTTGTATAACAAAATATAAATATTTTTTGTTCTTGTATTCTTTGTTTAGTTGTATATCCCTTGTATACCCCTCTGTTTGGGACACAGCATTTTTAGCAGGGATTTATGCCCAAAGCATACAAAATACGCATTGAATTCAATGCACTAAATGCAATAAATGTATTACATGAAATATGTACCTCATGTCATAACACTTGTAATACATGTGAGAATATTGTAATTATTACTTATTCTACATCTACTTCATATATAAATTTATCATCTTATTCCTTATTTTATTCCTTAATAAAACTTTATAAACATATTTATAAGTTATTGTGTCATTTTATGTCTTATTTATATGCATTATTTGTAAATTTTTCATGAGCCGTACATATCCTTTCTTCCCTTATGAGTAACCATATATCCACCCCTATGGGATATATGACAAAAATGCAAGGATTAAAAAAGTTCATTTTTTAATACGAAATATAAATATTTCAGATTTCTAATATTTTTTTCGTAATAGTAGACAGTACAAAGTTTTTACTGATATAATTCGTTTATTTTAAACATAGTAAATAATATTTAATAAATTAAATTTTTGATAAGTGCGACGTATATGTCGGAGTTACCCTATAATCGTAGAAATAATCGTAGAAAGAATAGCGTTTAAAAATATCAGAATATTTTATACGATTACGAAATAAAAAATTGTTATTAACAGATATATTATACTTAATAATCATTATTAGCACAAACACGTTAAACAAAAAAAGGTTTAAAGTAATATGTTCATAAAAATAGCATATTCATAAAAATTAATTTTATGTAAGATTCTTATTTATTCTTCTTTTTATCTTTTTTTTTTTAATAAGTAATGACGATACGAAGTCTACGATATTACGTAACACATCGGGCGGTATGCAGAAAATGTCAAGTCGAAGGAGAATATAGAAAATGTCAAGTCGAAGGAGAATATATACAATTATGTCGGATTATTCTCAGTTTTGCACAAACGAATAATAGCAACTCTAGACAGTAACCTGTTAGGATTTGTCGGTGCCGCGGAAGCTATTGTTTGCACAGTACTGAAATTAATTATCCTCTAATTAAAGAGTCAAGGCTCGTTCGAACTTGAAATAAGATCAATTACGAAAAGAAAAAAGATCGTAATTACATAATAATTCCGTAATTACTGAAGTGTTTTGAGCGATAAGAAGTTCTTTATTAACGATCTGCTTGACGTACATTCACATAAGATGGATTGAAATATTGATTTTGTGAGTCAATAGAATCCATTTGTTGATATTTGATAATTGCAAGGCTTCTTCAAAGCTTCACTTTACATAGAATATATTAAATGATATTGTCAGTTTATAAAAAACACTGTTAAATTTATATTATCAAATTATATCCAATTTGAATATCTTAACAGCAAACAAAAGTTGCAGCAATATTGCTGCAATATTACACGTTGTAACAATATAAGTTTATGCTGTTGGGGTAGTTTCTAATCATTTCTAGGTTGCCATTGCTCTTATTTGTCATATAATATGTCGTTAATTTAATTAAAACAATAAAGTTAAACAATTTAACCCAAGAAAATATATCAAATTTAATTTAAATGTATTTAATTATTTAGTAAGTGCATAAATTAATGTGAACATTATTTGCTTGAAAACTGACTTAGAAATAAATTAATTTAAATTTTGATACGCATGAAAATTAAAAATAATAAAACATTATTTAACTTAAGAGTTTATGTTGCCATTGCTTCTTTAATATTTAACAGTGAATAATTAATGATTCATATATAGAATACTATTTATTATTTTGGTAAGTGAGTAGTTAGATCAATGTCCAATTTATATATATCTATTAACTTTTAAATTTAATCTTTCGCAAGTTGAGCAGTTTGACTATAGAATCTTTTGGCGCAGGATACTCCACTCTTAAAAATTGACATTTCAGTTCTTAATTCTGACGTTAAACATCTGAATCGTTTGGTTCGAGTGCCATTTGAACTTATAGCTATTAAATCTTTCCAGGTAGTCTTTAATCTTTTAGAACGTGGATTTAATATCTAATCATGCATTCACAAGCCAAATGCTACGTAAAATCATAGAGAATGCTCGATGCAGAGAACCGGAGTGTACTTCTAAGAAATTGCAATGTGGATTTTTCCGCACACGAGACATACACTCGACAGCACTCGAGCAAAAAGTTCCGCGTATTTATAGAAAAATGTAATCCTCTACTTATTTTGCGAATACGCATGTCTCTCGAAGATCTAAAAAAAACGCACGAAATTTCATGGGCGTGTAAACGGTTTTTTATTTTTATTATATATTTGTTTTTTCCTTTTTTTTGCCTTTTTTTTCATTTGGATGTTATCACTTTTTTTAAAATTTAAATATTCATCGTCGCTGACCAGTCAAATTAAAGAAACTTGAGAGACGAGATAATGTATAACGAACGTCGGAAGGAGAAGCCTCTCACAAAAACTCGTAGTTTTCCTAGCGTTAACCTAGATTTATGTCCTCGATCGCCTACCATTACGATGTTCTCGGCTGGCGATTGTCAATCATGAACGCAGTAGCGGAAATTGAAACCGGGTTATTTTTGGCAGACCTCTTTCTCGATCTCTGCGAGATTCTGCGATATCCCATTACAACCTTTCTATTCATTGATCTTCGCAAAATTTTGTATGTAACCATATCATAATAGCAAATTAATGATAAATTCCATATGTTTCGAGAGAAAGAGAGGAAGAGATTTTAATGCGTGAGTAAAATAGCGGTAACCAGTTGATGGTAGCAAAACTCTGTGGCACATGGAATATATCGCTACCCGATAAAAAATTTTTCATGCATAAATATATATAAATATGTACAAACATACAAACACGCATAAATATTCATAAATGTATAATTATATATGAAATATGTTCATACATGTTCATACATTCTTTTTTTTTTATAAAATTATTTTTTGGTGTAATAGAAATAATAATGTAATGTGAAAATTAACATTAAAAATAATTATAAAGGTAATTTTCGCACTATTTGTTTTAGAAAAAATCAAGTTTGAAAAAAATGTAAAAAAATTATTTATATATAATTATATATAAATAATTTTTTTATATAAAATTATGCATAATTATGCATAATTATGTATAAGCAATTTTTTAAATATTTTTTTAAACTTATTTTTTTCTAAAACAAATAATGCGAAAATCCCTTTATTTTTTATGTTTTCACATTATTATTATTATTTCTAATATACTAAAAACCAATTTTACGAAAGAAAGAAGAATGTATTAACAAGTATGGACATATTTTATATATAATTATACATGTTTATGCGTGTTTATGTATATTTATACATATTCATGCGAAAAATTTTTTACCTGATATGAATCTTACAGTATGCAAATATTTTTAATAGTAGTTTTTGTAACGTAAGGAAGATTTACATCTTTTAAAATATTTTTAGTATAAATCTTTTAAAAAATTCATAATTTAAAACTTATTAATATAAAACTTAAAAGAGAGAATCTCTTGCTTTCAAAATTTATAATAAAATTTATAATAAAAGAGTTTATGAAATAATATGCCTATGGCAATATAAAAAGAATATAATCGTTGAAAGAAATCAACTTTCAAGTTGAATTTCATGTACGTTGAAAAGTCCACGACATTTTTGTGTCAAGTTCTAGAATAACAAATATACTCGTCGCATCGACGAACCATCCGAAAGTCTATAAAACATGTAACGTTCGGGAAGGCAATCGTGCTCCACCTACGCAGCCCCTGAATTGCTATTATTGCTTGTCAAATTAGCCGTATCGGGGAGGTAGGTCGCAATGGGGAAGCATGGAAAGAAAGGATTCGCGATTTCACACATAGGGGGAGTTCTACACGGAGAAGAAACCGAAAAAGAGGATTTATCGTAGAATAAAGCGTAATGGAGAAAGCAAGAGGAGGCGATAGATTGTGATGATGGAGACGCATAAATATCAGGACCTGCGACGGCTGGATAAAAAAATACAGAAAAGAAGATATATTATCTTCAAAAGAGTTGTTATGGTATGCGAAAGTTATAGAAACTTCAATATCTGAAGTATTTAATGTTAATTCGTTCAGAAGATATATTCAGATTTTTATCTATTTTTGAATCTTATGAATTAAAATCAAATAAGTTACGTATTGATTAATTGTTTAATTATTTTATCACAAAAATTTATTATAAGCCGTCATAAACTGTATACTTGATAATATACAGAAAAATTTTATTGCTAAAAAAGTGATTACTCAATTTATTTTCTTTCTTTTAAGTAATGATTATCTTTAAAAAGAATATTTCTTTGATAATATTCTTAAAATATAATTGTGTTACAAATTAAAAAAAAATGATCATTATTATTTAAAACAAAAATTAATTTTTTTTGAAGAATATTATAAAATTAATCGAAGCGATTTTTATATTATGAACAAATCGAATTTATTTTAATTTGATGATCTTGAAGTAAACTCAAAATTTAGAATTTGTTTTGAATAAATTCGATTTGTGATGAACTTTATAATAAATATATGAACTTTTGAAATATTTGAATCAAGTAATTATTGCATAATAACATTTTGTATAATTTATAGTCTTGCATTAATTTTGACAAGGGAATTTTATTCTATTTATTCCAAAATCTCTATTATTTTGACTGTTTTTTTTTATGTCATTTTGAGCACACTTAGAACCGATATTTCAAACGGGGAAAGATAAAAATGAGAGAAATTAAAAAACGAATTTCATTCATAAAGGAAACAAAATAGGGTCCGCGAGCGAGGTAAAACGTTCCTGTGAAACAGTCATGCAGTAGAAGCACCGTAAGGGGGGCCGCGAAGAATGGTGGAACAACGGCGATGCAGAAGCAGTTGGAGCAGTAGTAGTAGTAGACACTGAACGGGCGTACTGAAGGGGGCAAAGTGGAGCGTCAAGTGGGGGCAGAAATAAATCGTTCACCTGAGTGTCGTGCCGTGGATCGGCGATCCCGCAGTGTCTCGGCCGATCTCACATCGATCGCATCACGTTCGCCAGATCGTCCACACTCGCGCTAGATCGTCCATCACACGCTCATCCGCTTCCTCCTCGAGGAACACACATTCCTCGGTTCCGCTTGATTTTGCATCAATTTCATTCCTCTCCTTTCTTTTTCCCTTTTCTCACTTTCATCTCCGTTCTATTTTCCTCTTGATCTCTCTCAACCGATTCTCTCGTTGATCTCTCCTCTCTTCGCCTTCTCTCTTTTTTTCCTATCTGCATCTCTACGTCCCTCCTTCTTCCTAGATCGCATGCCTCTTCCTCGCCGAGATACATCATCATCGCTGATCGTTCGCACGATCACTGTCGCGACCACCAGCGATCGAGGAGGCAGCAGTAGTCGTCGCGTATACTCCAACTCGTCTCGTGCAGGAATCGCGCGATCTTGGTTGATACCACCGTGAGAGATCATTCGGCCGTGAACGTGAAGGATCCATGGGATATGTCCTGACTTACGAGGAACGTTTCCTCAGGCGACGAGCAAAAACGACGACGAACGATCGACGCGAGTAAAAAAGAGAGAAGTAAAAGCGCGCTATTTTTTTAATACCCGGATCGTACCAGCATCTCCGGTACATAATAACGGCCGACGATCCGACCGGCACACTTAGCGCACCGCGAGAGAAGGACCGACTTTCTCCAGTTGGTAGGCAAGCCAGCGCTTCGAGGTCGCCGCGAGAAAACGCCGCGTGCCGCGAGGACGAGGTGGACCGTACGCGCGAGCCGTTGAATGAGGTCTCGAAAGAATCCACTTTGACAAGTCGGTTGTTACTCGTGCATGACGCAGCGTGCGTCTCAAAGGCGTATCCAGACGCTGTGGAACACTGGAGAGAGAGGAGGCAGAAAGAAAACACGCGTTTGCGCTTCGCGCCTCTTGTGCTGTGATCTCGGGGTGAACGCTCGGTGAACGCCACTCAAAATGAGGGTGCATCGTGGGATCTGCGCCAAACTGCAGGGCGGTTTCCTTAGACGATGGTGTACGTACAAAATATTTAATCCATTCGATCGTGACATGAATCGATCGTTTTAGTGTGGAAGACTTCCAAGATATAAATGTTACTTCTAAGATGTCAATCTTACAAATATCCTTCGCTTTGGCTTGAAATTTAAAGAAATTTTTGGCACCATTAATGTAAACGTATTCTATCACATCTGTATATACTGAGAGAAGGTGGTTGGTATTTGTGACTGTTTGCATGGTAAAAATAAATGGCAGTGTCGGCTTAGCGCCGAGACACTATCAGTATCTCCAGATTATAGTTAGGAGTTCTATTTTTATGATTACTATGATTATGATATTAACAATAATTATCATTTATGTATAATTCTCTTAAACATGAAAAAAAGTACTATAAATTATGATAATTTTGAATATTCAATATAATCATTTTTTGAAAATTAATTTATTACTTATGTAATAATAACTAAAAAATATATTAAGAAAAAATTAAAGATTCTCAAACAGTGTGTGACTATTATTTGTAGTATAATTGACTGATATATAACTATATTTCCATAGTTAAAACAATTATAAATATATAGTAGTTCCAGAAAATGGTTATAAATTATAATTAAATTATAATTAATAAATTAGTTGCATTTTTTTCTCTCGGTGTACATTTAATTTATATAAATCCTTTTTAAAGAATGTCTTTTGTAGAGTACCAGTTTTTAATTTATTATTTTTGTGTTGTCAACATTTTGAATAAAATTAGTAATTATATTAATTACTGATAATTAAGTGTTTGCGTTAAATATTTATGTTACATCCGAATACAAATTTTTCTAGCGCAAGCTGTAAAAATTATCGAGTTATAAAATTTCAATAAATTAGATATTTTCTAGCTAAACTCTGATAAAAAAGAATGAGAAGTACATACATACATAATCCTAATTTAAAAAAATATTCAGTTCGACATTTTGAGTGTCTATTACATACTTCTAAGATGCGTTTACCTTGGTTACCAATAAACAAAACATTGCATGAACACGATAAGCGACTAAATCAACTGGATATCGAAAAAAGAGCGTCATGTATGCCACGCGCGTTTATCGCCGAAATATTCGAAGATGTTCGTTACATTGTTTACATATTAACTGTGCATATTTGACGATTAAATCGACGTGTAATGTGACCGATGATTGCTGATGACGAATCGATCAAACGTTATAGTAATAATATAATAATACGTATTCAAACAGCGATAATGAAATCAACATGAAAGAATTCTGCTGCAGATTTATAGATAATTTTTAACATACATTTGAATTTCTTACAATAATTCTTGTTGAATTGTTTAAAACATATTTAATAGTAAACAAATATTATATGATCAATTTAATCGAAAGTCAAAAGTTACAGGTAATGTAAAAGTTAATGTAAAAGATTTCAGTTTGTGTAATGTTAAACATCATTAAACATTATTAAATTTTCTTTAATATTATCTATATTTTATTGATGAAATATTAGCCATGATATAAAAAAGATTTATAGTAAAATTTTGTCATGGCATAACTAAACTACTTTAGGTAATTTTGAAATTTATATCACAATTCTAGAAAAATATAAAATTCTATTTATAATTTTAATCACATAATATGAAAAATACTTTAAGAGAAACACATAAAAAATATACGCACACATATCATAATATTATTTACAATTGATCATAAATCAAGAATGGGCTTTAGTAAACTTTATGACAGGTTAAAATAACTCTATCATCGTTAAACTTGCGATTCATATCTTCTGAATGATTCGCGATTGGTTTGATCATCCTTGTGACGTCACGATTATTTTGAAAAGAATAAATCATTAATTTCTTCAATTTACTTCTGTTTTAGATTTTTTTCGCGAGTGGATTCTTATTTTTCAAATCTTGTTTTTCTTCGCTGACACATTTCTTGGTTCGCCGCGTTCAAGAACAGGAATCGAGAAAATTCGGATCGTCCGAGAGTTCAATCATTAATAACAATCATTCCGAGAAAAAATTATATAATCCATCTCTATAGCAGTCTTTATTTCATCGATTCCCAAAATTATTTACATATTTTACTGATTTCGCAATTTATTTGCCTCTTTCCACTGGCGTGGTATACTACGTTCGAAAACATGAATCGAGATGTCTGGATTGGGAGGCTGCGATTAATACGATCATCGCGAGTAATGTCACGGCTCTAGTCGCTGCTCTTAATTTGATTCAATGGATGTGTCATCGCGTGCACGGTCGGCCACACTGAATCATTGCGATGTATTCAGATGACACTCTGACGTTGCTTCACCTCGTGTCTTTTTCAGCGCCGATGCATTGTCAACTACGTCGACCACGATAAAACGTTGACACTTTAAGGACGTTGTCGCTTCACAGCGACACAAGCAAATTCGTAGGCGTTCGCTCAGTTACTTTCACCTCGAGTTCCCGATGTGGTCCGAAGGTTTTTCACTCAGGTATCCGATCCGTTGCATCGCTTGCATGAAATGAAGCGTGGACTGAAATTATAATTTCGGTGTTAATCGCTGTAAAACATGAATTATTAATTCTTAGGGTATCAAAGGGTAAATATTACTCAAGCGTTACTTTCTTTACAATATCCTTATAGTTTTAAGAGTACTATAAAAAGTTTTGATTTCAAGGAAAGTCATGTATTTACCATGAAATATTTTTTTCATGGTATTTGATGAGGATTAATTCGCAAGCGTTTCCAAAAAATTAGGAAATCTTTCTCTATCAGAATAAGACAAAGCGTACAGTCAGCTCTTCGTCAAGTACTCTTGAATAAGTATAATAAAATGTATATTTTTATATTAAATAGGATTTTATGTTTATTTCATTTCCATTTTTCAAGTCATCTGAATTAATTTCTCTTAATCTTCTTTGATTTCTTTTCTATTTACAGAATGATGAATGTATTGTAGATACCAATGAATTGTCAAGTTGTCATGTTTTTATGCGCGTTGTTACTCAATAATACGTATTTTCAACAAATACGGAGCTTGTCTTCGTGTATCATACTATCATCAGCAAATTCATCAGAGGTAGCTTCAATCGTTGATTGCGTGCCTAATTCGAGAAAGACGTCACGATTGAAGATTAATTCCGACGAAGAGAGTCACGTTACGCTTTTATTATTCTTGCAACCACATGATGATGTAACAGACCATTTCCATAATATTCTTCCTGGATCTTTAATAGAACTTTACCTTAACAGAATTTTAATTTTAAAGTCTCGTGACAAATGCCAACGTCCTGAATTAGAATCACTAACTAGGGATTATCATTTCTTCCTTATGACCTTTGCGACATCTTATGTAAGTTCTTCGAGGACATGATCATCTTCAAAATGCGCGCAAAGAGCATATGATCCGAACTAACGATCTCTCTTATATAAGAGTAAAAACGTGAAAAGATGATGAAAGCAAGAAAATAGAGAGAAGTGAAAGAAGAAATTAGAAAATCGGGAAGAGTTCAAGTCTTCATTGATATGGAAGTAATGATGTTCCAATCTCTTGAGTTAAATAACATTTTCTTATTCTTAACTTCCATCTGTGTCAAAATATAAATTAATTCATTTCTGTAATTAGTATCAAAAGTAAATATCATTCGTGTGCACTTAATAAATAACTAAATAAACTAAATTTGAATCAAATTTAATACATTTTCTTATTATAAATTATTTAACTTTATTGTTTTACAATTAATCTGGTTAATATAATTAGTAGGACTTATAAATATGGTAACTTATAAATATGATTAAAAATAACTCAAAGTGGATATAATTTGATATTATAAATTTAACAATTTTACGTGATTAGGAAGATTATATTCTATGTATCTTATCTCTTTTCCAAGTACTTAACATTTCTTTTCACTTCTTGAAAATATTTTTATACTACCTTAATTATACTTCGTTCAAAGTATAAAGTATAAATCAATATCGAACGTTCAATTTTTTGTACCCATTATGCATTTGCTTGAAAGGTCGGTTGATCGGCCGGTTCACTAGCAGAATCAACAACTGCCGCGTTTTCTTTTGTGTCGTGTCAGTCAAAGACTTGCTTGTTTCACATTTGTATTATTCGTTACCAGTTGAATCGGCTTGAGGAGTCGGTCGATTGATCGATCCGCACTAAAGTCCTCCTGATCCACAATGATAATGATAATGGAAATAACACTGGCGCAAAAAAAGAAGTTGCATATCCGCGAATAATTAGTAACTGTACAAGGTATCATAAATTGTTGACGTCTTTCTCGAGACACGTTATTTGTTTCATTAGAGAATGAACTTTGCGACCATTAGCATTCATGTCGGCCTCGGACTATCTATCTGCAGTCGAGTTTTGCGATCGTTAGCAAAATGCATTGTGTACCTTCTATCGTTTTTACTTCTCCCCGCGCATGTTCGCACGCATATAAAGGTATTCGATATACGTTTCCACATGGGAATGTCAATCGATATCTCAGCTATGTAGTTGGAATCCTTTGGTCCTTGAGTTTATTCTCGAGATAGAAATTAAGTTTTTTTTTTAAATACTGTAACACGCTATAAATTATAAAATTATTTGACGATATATTAATAAATTATAAGATATAATAAATTAAAATTAACGAGAAAGATGCAAGTATAAGAATTAATGATGGAATTTATAAAATTTATTTCAAAAATCGCGTTGTATCTGAAGCGATTTTTATATGAATAAAATACATTTTTTCTTGCAATCTTTCATTAATTAAAAAAATTTGTTTATTGCTGTCTTTGCTGAAATTAATATCCTTGTATTGAATAGAGATAGGAATAAATGAAATGCCATAATCAATGTAAGAAAATTAGTCAGTGAGAAAAAAAGAGTGGAGTATCATTACTGATCAAGGTATTTTTCTTGTTGTCGAGCGACACGCTAGGCGTGACAGATACCTGAGACAGATATGTTTTACATATTATGTGAATATGTGGTGAATTGGCATAAGAACAGGAAGTACTCTTATGTAAGAAGAAGTAACCGCTGCACGCGCACTTTTTTCACTTACATACATATGTACCGCGGCATTTTCGTTATACTTTTGTTTGGACAAGAATTCGCTATGTTGAATCCTATTATTGACCCGCTGTCGCGTGATGTTTAATACTTATATAGAAATTGTAAACTTCACGGAAAAAGCAATTTCATATTTTCAGAAAACCTTTGTCGGGAAGAATGATAAAATTGTGAGAATATTTATGAGCTATAAATTTAGATACTAAATATTCTTTTCTATCTTTCTCCTCAATTAAAGAAATATATGTGCATATTTTATTAACATAAAAATATTTAAATTTAAATGTACATATATATGTAATATACAATATTTTTTCCATAACTTTAATTTCTTTTATTATATAGTATTTATATTTATATAATATAATTATGACATGTTATTTATTATTATTAAATGTTTTCATATGTAGAATATTATAGCATTTATTATTTTTTTCTTTTTTCAAATTATATTATTTTTCGGTGCTTATATTAAAACTCTCTTTCCACGCAAATTATATATATATTTATAAATGGTATATATATTTATAAATGGTATGATAATTCTTGCGCGGTATGATAAATTCTTCAGAAGTGTTACTCGTCCCTGATTTTTTGCTTCCTCGGGGAAAGACTAATTTGCAGATATTTTGCCGCAAATAGTGCAAATTTAACTTTATGACTATATAGATTAATGATAATAAGGAAAATTTCTATATAACAAAAAGTTTCATCTCCTTCGGTTTTTACTTCGGGTAATAGAGAAATATTATTACAATTTCCGATGTCGACAATAATATCGTAAACATGAGTAAGCGCTACTGTCTTCACGTTTGAGCAGTTGTTCGCTGATCAAAGTAAAGAAAAGGAAAAATTACAAAGCACGAAAGAAGGTTTTATCGAAGGTTGCCTTATATCTTATAATATTGAATATCTTGATCCATAAGACACATACACTTGGTAATGTAGCAAGTATGCGAGATATTGCGATAAGTATATATTTGAACTAGTACGCGAATAAATTAAGAATTAATATCAAATGCCGTGTGTTATAGCTCGGTGAATGTTCAACAATTCTAAAATATGATTTGCCTTGCGAATTTTGCAATTAATATAGCTCCTTTCTCTATTTGGGTTATGACAACAGTGATCTAAAAACTGATGATAGACCGCTGAAACCGGTTTGCCTTTAAGACGATAGACGCGGCAAGTTTAATTGTAAATTCTTGTCTTTCACGCTCGTGGCAAATTTTTTTTCTGTCATTATTCCGAATTTTTTTGGATTAGAGAACAATAATTTCATAAGATAAATTTCTCTCCCTAATACTTTTACTTCTCGTGATCACGACGATCGGCAAAAAGAATTGGCACGTGATCTTTGGCGTTCCGAGTTCAATGAACTGGACTCCACTCACGCTCCCATTGAATCGTCGAAACGGGGAAACTCGACGTTTCTCATTACGGACCTCTATTTACGATAGCAATCAACCGCGTGAGGGATTCTCTCTTTACTACGTGTGATTGCAAAATGCGCGAGAGAGCGAGCAATGCCGGGATATGCAGAGCACGAAGTTGAGCATTGATGAAATTACTCCGTTCTCTTCCTCGTTCGCTCTCTCATCTCGATAGATGCGGATATGCGGCTCTAGATTTGTAAGCGCTCTTATCTCCCTTCGCTGATCTCGCTTTTGCTTATCTGACGAAATCGGTAGCTCAACTCCGTGTATATTTGTCGAGAGAATACGAGAAAGTCGATCTTACAAGTTGCAAATATTTACATTCATTCTCTAATGTTCTCTCAACCATCAGAGCGCTTCATTTTCTTCTTCGAACATTTCATTTTTCGAAAACTATTGTCGTTCATATATCTATTTATCAAATCCTTAGTATTTGCGAAAAAAAAATGATTTTACTGTATCTAAAAATTTAGGTCAAGATGTGAAAATAATTTTAGATCAAAATAATTCTACAGAACTTTATAGAAAATTTAGACAATGAATAATGCTGCAAAAAATTTTGATATTCTGATAATCAGCTTGCAACGTTCTACATAATTATTTTGATAATTCAACAATATTATTTTCAGACATCCTTACAGAATCTAATACTGGCCAATTTATTATTGAAAAACTTATTTAGAGTACTAAAAGTACTGAAACAGTGTTTAATACTTAAAATAAGTAATTAATTATTTTTTTCGGCTTAGATTTCTACAATATGTTCATTGAGAAATATATCTAGTTAATTAATTGAAATTCTAAAAATGGATGAATCAGAATTTTCCGATTAAATTTATCAATTCTGGTTGAGACAACCGGATTAATTAGAATCTTCTAGATCGTTCATTTTTAAACAGACATTTTTTCAATCTAGCTAAATTTTTAGATATACTTTAAAATTATTCTTCCTGTATTGAAAAACATTATTCTCGACAAGGACCATCGAGAATATCGCAAAATATGCGATCGATGATCATCGAAAGTCGAATTTATTGGAGATTAGGGGTTCTTTGCTTATAAAGACCTCGCGAAATATTTTCATTTCGAGAATATTGCCGAGGTGGACTTTATGTGCGTGTCGATTGGAGACCGACCAGCTATTACAGCTCAGTGGCCTGGAGACCAACGACTGGTTGCATTATTGGAATGCTCGATAGGAATGCAGCATTCGATCGGCGAGGCGGTGCACGCCGGAACGCACCTCGACCATACGAAAACCTGCCTTGCAACGCGCCTTTTAACAGCTCGGTACACAGACGGCTGATGCAGACACGTCGAATCCTTTAGAATCTCGTAATCACGCGAAATTACGTATTAATAAGCAACGGAAGTACATTGTTCGCGTGTGTTCACATGGATTTTATAACTCTTCGATATACGAATGCGCATTTTACACGCTGAGATATGTATTTAAATGGCGAGAATATTGTTGGAAAAATGTAAACGATTCTTTAGGTTTCGATAACAGCTTGATTTGTCGAAACGTACTTTATAGATATGTATCTCAAATTATTGAAACGCCTCGGTATGTCCTTGAATGAAGTATATACGGAGAAAAATGTAAAATAATATGTGCTAGAATTCTTTGAATTCTTTGAATTCTAGCATATATTATTTTACATTTTATGAAATTGGCAGATCTATATAGGGATAGACGCCCCCTTATGTAACATTTACTTTACTTTTCTGACTAAATAAGCTATCATATAGCCATACCATAAGGTACTTTTTACATTTCGTAAAATTTTGACAGTTGTTCGTGTTTACAGTCTTGAAAATAGTACGATTTTATTGTAATAATCACTTGAATATAGTTTTTATCTTCCTACCTTCTGAGTATTTTTACTTTCAGGCAAATAAAGTTTGTCATAATTTCAGCAAAATAGCCCGAATATTTTTATTAAAGGTTTAGTAAGGTAAAAATTATTCAACTATTGTTCTCCTTATAGACATTCCTCTGAAATTTTGTGATTTTTTTAATGAAATATTTTGTATGGCATGCAAAATATCAAAAAATTATGTAAAATAATAGATATTATTTAATTGTATTAATACTGCAATAGGTATTATGTAACTATAACTACAGTTAAATAATATTTATTATATTATATTACATGTAATTGAATTTTATCTAACTACGTTAAGAAAAACGGAGGTTTAAATAC
>Ga0157363_1001752_pt1 | contig 18463 bp, 6 predicted proteins | sample AttsexASBM1_FD_111477 | JGI IMG/M metagenome (GOLD analysis project Ga0157363, IMG submission 111477) | Fungus gardens microbial communities from leaf cutter ant in Ribeirão Preto, State of São Paulo, Brazil - Atta sexdens ASBM1 | ecosystem: Host-associated > Fungi > Mycelium > Unclassified ... | reverse complement strand
TCTCATATTCGCGAGGAAGAAAGAAGGAAACAGAGAAACTTAATTATTTAATTATTCCATTAACCGAGTTCCAAATTGGATTCATATTCAGTATATGCTTTTATTGTAGATATTTTCTTAAGCTGACGGAGATTACGGATGGAGACGATCAGTGGTAAAGCGGTTTTAACGGCGGACCGGCCGCTTTCTTGCACAAATAGCACTCATTAAAGGTGGCCTCACACCGATAAACTTGAACCGCGAGCGCGCACATCAAGGACGGATGGGACGACGGATTTATTCGGTGCGTTCCATTCCCGCCGGGCGTTATCTCACGACCTTAAAAGCGGCTAAACGATTCAATTTGTAGTAATTATAATGCAACTGTCGGGGAACCCGGCCCCGGACTCGGGCGTGCGCTTTTTTTCATTGGGACCACTTAAGACGCGACGTAGCGTTGCGCGTGTGGGCGTCGTTCCCCGTCCGACACGATCGAGAGTGGTACTCCGTGCCGGACAATTTCCAGCTAATCTAAATGATATTGGACACGTCTGACACTAATAACTCTAGACAGCGACCAAGACGACAACTATGATTTATTGAATTAATGATCGGCACAAATCTGTCGTAAATAACAAATTGATTTGTGACACCTGAAAGATTTATTTTATTTAATGTTTACTATTTTATTCAGTATATGTACTAGAGTCATTATTTTATCAGCAAAGGATTTTATTATATTTCGTGTACAAACTGGCTTAAGAAATATCGGAATGATCAAATTTTTATATTGATTTATAGCAAGAAAATGGAATAAGAATAAAAATATATAATAAAAATATTTAAAAAATTACATAAAATGAAATTACGATTTAAAAAATAAAATTATATTACAAATTTTATCTTTTCAAATCTTAAAATATTATAACTTAGTCGTAATAAGTAAATAAATTGAGATTAAATTAAACTTGTACGTTGATTGCATCAATGTAGATATATCTTAATTTATTCGAAGACTTTATAGAGTTTTATATCTTATATTATATGCATTAGTACAAAATTATCTATATTGATAAAAATAAATGTTATTTAAATTTCGATCAATATCGTTTAGTATATAAAGCAAAATAAATTAATGTGGAAGATGTGAGAGTTGAACGTAATGAAATGCGAGATTCTGAGACGCATCTGTGAAATTTCACAAATAGTAGAAGCCTACATATCGATGCACGTCATCATTCACCCCTCGTTTCCTTGGACTTGGCGAATTGTCGTAGATACATGTTTCTTAAAATAGCTTTCCAGGAATAGCGAAGAATTTAGACCACCAACGCGCGGCTCTTGTCTCAATTAATGCTTAAACACTCGTCCACACGAAACCACCACCCACTACATTTATGTACTATATTTGCGCGTGAGACCGACTCGTTATCTTATAAGAAGAGTCGCGATAATGATCTTAATTTTTGCGTGACGTCAATGAAGATGAATTTAACGTCGAGAAATTACGCACAATGTTGCAATCGCGAAAATTCTCTCAATTGATAAACTTTCTTTTAACATGTAGAATAAATCGTATCACTGCTTGATTATCGAATATGATTATCGAATGAATACTTATTTTTAGATAAATTATGAAATTATAATGCATAAAAGCTTTCAAATATTATGTATGATTTAGTATAATTTATCTTAATATTTCACAGATTATCATGCTCTATACTAAATACTCTATTCAAACTGAAATTTCTTTCTATATTTTTACTTTCTTAGGTAGGTTAATAAGTAAAGATAATAATATAATAAAATTTATTGTGCAATATTGCACAAACTAGAAATTTTAGAAATAAAGATCTCAAAATATAATTTTTCTCCCTCTCTCATAGGCATATCATTTTAATCAAATTTTTTAATTGTTTAATCCCTTGAATTTTGTTTAGATACTTCAATACTTCAATTTAAACGACTGTAATAATCCATCTTGCCATGTAACAAACAATATATAAATTTCATAGAATTTTCTCACATTAAACTTGAGAATGTAAAATATCCAATTTTTTAAGTATAAACATATGCAGTCTCTCATTTATGAATGAAAAGATTTATACATACACATTACGTAATTATAATTCATGATTTATTACTATCATAAATAAATTATTATTATACTATTTATTACTATCTAAAATTTATCTTTCTTCATCTTGACCAAGGTAAGTGCGTGCAGAGCGTTTATCTGGCGCGATCTGCTGCGGCCGGTGGTTTCACCTGCAGGAGACCCGAGTGTAATCTGCGAAAATCTAGGCATGCGCCCGCGTATACATACTGAAATCTGCCCGCATAGTGACTTGAGTTTCGCAGCAAAGTGGGGTCAATTGGAGACGAGGACCTCGGCCGCTTCGCTCCCACACTCCGCAGAAATTTATTCTGTAGGCCTAATCGAGGCCGACCGCTCCGACGACGTGACGAACCGCCAGAGAGGAACGACAACTCTCTCGCAAGGAGTTGCTCTCCTCTCCGAGATAACGCGACACCTTATTATGAGAAAGAAAAAGAAATATTCCTCGATTCGAAAATAGACTTGTTTATCGATCCGTCTTAAGTGGGTGTTCATTAAGGGCCAATTAATATCAGTTGCGTGTTCGGCAGCATTAACGTTAAGAACGATTTATACTTTTGATCGTTTCGCTGGTAGTTTAAGTTTCTCATTGATAATAATGTAGACATTATAAATGTAATTGCAAAAACACTTTTAAACTTTGTAATCACTTCTCTGCTGGATACTTCTACTGCCTGTAACTAGATTTTTTTTTTCATTATCAAATACCTTTTATTTTTAATCATTAAAGTGTTTTCTTGTGGAAATGTACTTGCAATAATTTATACTTAAATATTATTTATTTATTTTTTGTTATATATTATAGTTTTTAAAAGCAGTTTATATAGTAGTTTATAAAAAATATGGTATCCGAATTTATTTTGGTTTATAAAGAAAGTAATTAATTAATAATTTTTCGTCATTTTATAGACTTATGACTGTGATATCATGTAAGAATCAAAGACGCGTTACTTCTATATTTGAATAAATAAATACAAAGAAATTATGCAAATTTAATGTATAAATATAGAAATAAAATATTTTGCATTCGAATTTTGTTATAATTTTTTCTAACGAGATCGATAATATTGTGTTTTCAGTTCTAAGGTGTTACTGCATGATTTGATTTAATTCATAGAATTCTCCTATCGAAGATATTGTACTTACGTATATTGTACTTCATTTTTGTTTCAGAACGGAGTGTTTTACTTGCTTCTTTCGTGTGACGCGCTTGTGACGTGTAAGAAAGTATGGGAGAACTGCCCACGCTAGCACTATTCTTGGAGTTAATGCTGCTTATGCCCAGCGAATGCAAAATATGCTTTTGTTGACCTGCCAGCGTACTGCTTGTCTTTCTTAAGCAGCGTCCACAGCGTCTCAGTGCAAGAGTAGCCAATATCTCGATTTATTACCGGCTTAAATTGACAGTTTTAAATGAGGGTTATGTTTAATAGAAATATTGTACAATCATCGAGTGTAATATAATACCGAAATATTAGGTGTAGGAAAAAGTTCGTGGTGTTTTTTTAATGCCATCTAACGGGAAAAACGCCACGAACTTTTTCCCACATCTAATATAATTCCATAAAATACGTTCTCCCTATCTATGGAGACCAAATTCTTATCGAAATTGTAGTGACTTCAATCTTACTTTTATAATAAATACAAAACAAAAATTTCTTTTTCTCTCTTTTTTTCGGCACTTTCACAAAGCTTCCAAGATTCTCGTTTAATTAATTCTGATGCAGTCCATACGCAGTTATCATCGATCTCAATGGTACAGACCATGACCGCCGATTCAAGATGGCAAGAACACCGACATAATCTTCGCCGCGATCGGTATAAGCCGTACATACACAGTAACCCTCGACGGAAAGCAACCCGCAACTGTTCGATCGGTATGCCATCGCTCACGCCGATCGCCAAAGCATTTCGCGCGCAATTAATTGGAGGAGCGAGCAAGTAAAATTTTAATGACGATGGAATCGAGCCGAACTCATAAATAATTATCGGACCTGATGAAAGAAGAGATGTTCGAATGCGGGCGCGTCGTTGCGCAAAGTGCGTAAAACAGTACGCCGTCGGCATTCCTCGGCAAAAGCTTCGAGGAAAAAAGTAGCCGTTAACGACTGTGTTATAAATTATTGACAAGCGTATATATTTGCGTATAGCAAAGAAGGCATTTATGGTTCACGAGCATCAAGCATGAGCGAACTGCCGATCGCTGCCATCGCGTGTTGTTGACCGCAGTGGCTCTCGACGTCGCCGAGTGATTTAATCGCGTGCGTGAATGCACATAGGGTGTCACTTTCGAAGTAGTTCAATTAGAGATGGTATCGCGATGAAGTGCGAATGTTTACTATCAAAGATCGCGTGATATCCATATATAGAGCAAACACAACAGTGAATAATTGTACTTCTTTTTTCATTATATAGAGTGATAGACCTAATTGAGACGCCTAATTGAGACCGAGAAAGAAGATGAGCGATGTTTAAAAAAATCAATTTTTTAATTATGCGTAATAAAAAGGTTCTATTTAAATGTTAACTCTTTCTGTACATATCAATAATTTTTATTATTTTCTCGTCTTTCCTCTTTAACGTCTCTATTATAATTTTTCAAAAATGGAAAATATTATACACTGAAAAAAAAACTAATTTCAAAGAAATATCTTTTTGTTTGTATTAAAAAAAATTATTTCTTTAGATGAAAATTTCTTTGAAAATACAATATCTTATTTTTAAAGAAATTTTCATTGATCCAAAGAAATAATTTTTTTGAATACGAGCAAAGATATTGAAATTAAAATTTTTTTTCAGTGTATATAATTATATTTCAGTCATTAGTTTTTTTTAGTAATATTAAAACTATAATAACAATTTCATCATTTTAACATTCTTGTTATATTTCGGAAATTTTAAAGCGTGTATTCTTCTTGAATGAAATCAATGATATTCAAAAATTTTAAACTTATTGATAGTCTAATGATAATCGTGTAATAAAATTAATCTTTTCCTCCACTTATTAGAAAAATTTAATTACTTAACAGCATTTTTTAATCAGTCATTCGCCGCGTTATCTATCTCAGCACGTTCATTAACACACTTCTAATATTAACATCTCATCATTTCGTTTCACAAATTATCTATGCTTCATAGTGGAAAGATATAAACGAGTTGACGTTTCCTCGACAAGCTTAAATGGACGGTATACGCTGTAAAAAGCGCAATAAAGATATTTAAAATGTCATTCTTATCTGGCAGTAGAATCGTTAGGCGGTGATTGACCGCGTTAATTTTCGGCGCGGCAGCTTGACCGATCGGCTTTCTTTATCGTCGAGCTCCTCTCTGCTTCTAAGATGAGCAGATGAGTGGAGAAGCACCCTGTATAACGTATACATTGTGCTCGTGGGCCTTGCACGGTGCGCAGCGGCCATTAACGCTTTTTGCTGGCGGCCGTGCGTGTGTCATTGACGATGCTTTTATTGGCCGGGCGCATAACTTCCTTTAGCGTCGCTCGTTTATGGCCGAGTAATTGCACGACGATTTCGGTGCCGGTATGTGTACACACTCACAACGTCGAGGGCGGCGAAGGAGGACGGAAAAATATAGAGCACACAGATATAATGAGAACGCGCGGGTACTTCTTGATTATTGCGCGGTTGATGCTATCATTAAACCGATCTAAAAAAATTTCTTTCAAATTACGAGAATATTAAACTTGCATTATTCGCCGTCCACGAACGTAATTTCGTTAGCCGTAAAGAGAGTGATCATTGGATGACGAAGCTCGGCATTCCGTGAATGCTTTCTCAACAAAATGAGTCATTTTATCTTGTTGTGCGTAGTTGTTACGGTAAAAAAATGTGTAAAAGCAGTTAGAACACGCAACAACGATTTTAATTTTTTAAGTGAAATTGTCGATGGTGGAACTGAGCAATGTCGACGGTTCTGTGCATTGAGAATACGCACTGTGCGTCCAGACGACCGTAAATGAGGGACGTGAGTGTACGTGGGTGTTGTCGTTCTCTGGCCGATCGTAAGATAAATAAATTTCCATGGGACTCTCGTCGCGCCACGTAGATCGATATGAATAGATGACGAGACGGGATCGATTCATTCTTGCTGCGTCATCGTTCTTCGTTCAGTTTGTGCAATCTCTGGGATTAAATTATCTCTATTTATCTAGACATACAGACAGCCTCAAAGAAATTTTTGCAAACAATAAAATGTACTTAATTTTTATGGCACAATTTCCATGTTTATTATTCGAAATGTGTAAATAAAATTAATGTCTTCGAAATAACTGTCCTTTGTAATTTTAAATGCTTTAGCTTTAGATTTAATTTGTTGTCCTTCAACTCGATCGTATGTATTGCAAGTAAATAAAAAGAAAAAGTAGAAAAAAAGGAGCGAGGGAAGTAAAGGAAGGAAGGAAGTTACGAGCATATGCTCTATAATCTGGACTTAAATTATGTAGCACATAAAACGATACAACGCGAAAACCAAACATGTCGAAAATGGATTTCGCGAAATCGTAAGTGATGTTTCTTTGCCAATATGAGTCATCCCTTTTATTACACAATATTCGCACGTAAAGTATTTTTGGAATACGAGTAGTACATAAAATTGAACAACCTATCTAGAATCATTTATTATATTAGATGAGATTAAATATAAAAATAAAAATTTAGCAAAATCTATACACAGCTTTGTTCCATCGAAAGCATGATACAATATACACAAGTTTTTTTAATAATATTAATAATTTTTTAATAATATTAAGTGATTTTTTTCAAAGCAAATCTTATACATTGTAATGAGCGATTGCAAACATAAAAAATTTGCGGGAAAATAGAAAGATTTCCGCAATCCCGGAATCTTCATGCAAATGAGTCGCGTTTAGAGAGGGATTATTTTGGGATCTCCCGGGAATATGTGACGCACCCCGTGCCACGGATGTATCGGTGATGGGTGTCGTTATTTCGGACGTGGAACCGCGATAGGGACTCCAGCTGGAGCAACCATAACATCGGCCTCGTTATTCGGTGCTAATGACGTTACACGGCTTGGATTTATGGTGTTGAGAGTTAAGGGTCTCTCGCGATTTCACGCGAGTTTCTCCCGGGGAAACGAACGCTGGACTGAGTACGCCACTGTGTAAATTGAGCTTTCGCGGAAGTTTTCGTACTCTCTTCCGATAAATAATCGCAGACTTGCGAAAAGTATCGTAATTATAATGATTTATTTAAAAATCTCTCAATATCTGAAAAAAAAAACGAAAATGTTAAAATATGCGAAATATTTGATTCGCGAGACTGTCTATTATCATCAATCTTGTCCATAATATCTGTGTTTACAGCTTAAATTATAATTTATATATAGATAGGTATGCTTATATTGTATCTATGTGTGCGTAATACGAATAAACTAAAACTAGTTTTTTTTAATTGCGTTACAGAAATTCTTCTTATAATATTTAATCATAATCTATGAAATAATCAACTATTTATTATGACAAATAAAATAACTTAGATTTAATCATTTATTGTTAGAGAAACACGAAAATGACAGCTCTCATAGTTGTAAATTGAAGGCTGTAATCGATTCCTTTTCATCAGACATTCTACATAAATAATTTTATCATAGACTGATATTTCTCGTAACACTTGATGTGTTAAGTATGTCGATATTCAATTGGCAATCGCAGAAAGCAATCATGGAGAAGAGACTATGAAGACGTCGACGATGATCGTCCGAAGATGATAAGAGAAAAACTGCAAGACAGGAATAGATCGTTTATATTGACCAGTATTAGTTCACGACACTACTTTATGATAACACTAATGGTTTTATTCCGTGCATGATAATATCATAAGAACGTAAAAGGAATAAAATCTAATGTTAACAAATGCGAGAGAGACAACCGTAACGCGGGCGATTATAACTAGCCTGTGTTGAAAAACAGTTATATTATTATATGATAATGCACTTTGTCACGCCTGCATATGCCAGAGATTAAGTGTATAACTTACAAGAAAACAGCAGCAGATATGGCCCTCTTCGATTTATATATCGGGAATTATATACATATCTGTATACATATAATAGTTTAGCTCTCTCATTAATTCATACTACAATTAAAGGATGCATTTCTCAAGCAGTTTTTCTAAACAAATGCATTAAAAAATTTACGTTAGTAATGTAAAATGTTTGAACACATTATTTTTATAAAATTCAACCAAATTAGGGGCGGCTATGTCTGGTGTTCCCTTCAACACCAAATATTCCCTCCTATTTGGCTAAAGTTTATACATATATATATAATAGTTTAGAAAAACTCGTTTAAAAATTTTACATTATTGATAAGAAAATTTTTAAAAGCCTTTTTTTGCAAATGTTTGAGAAGTACATTTTATAATTTTAGCATGAATTAGTGGGAGGGTTAAACTTTATAAATATAAAATCAATCCCTCAAATCAGAGAGGGAATCATATTTGATCTTTCCTTTTAATAAGAATTTCAGATTTGTAGCATTTATAAATCTTCGAGGTTGGGATACAATATATTTAATACGTATGATAATTCTAGTTAAAATAAAAATTTAAATTACATTGATTATTTATTTTAGTATGCATATATATATATATATATATATATATATATATAATACATACATATTGATATAATATATTAATTTGAATTTATAGTAATTAGAAAAATCATAAAAATCGACTTCGATTTTACGAAGACTTATAAAGATAGGTTAAAAAAAAGATCTGATGTCACCTACATCACGTATGCATTCCTAAACATTTGGTGCGCGCATTGCAATGGAATTAACATTCCATCGAAGGTTCGCGGTTCTCCGTTGAGTTTTAACGATGGCCATGACACGATACTAATATGTCCGAGCTACGAAGTCGGGCGGTGTCTTTGAGGTCTTTGGCGTAATAAATTAATCTATTAGCACTGCGGTTGCGACCACGTTCTTACGGAGAAAAAGGGACGAGGAGGCGGGTCTGGAGGCCTCTGAACGGTTCGTCGTAATCCCCAATTAGGCTCAAATTGATTATCCCGAATTAATGCGGTTGACATTGCTTGAGCAGACTTCGTAAATGCACCGAGTCGAAAAAAGTTTGTAAGGAGTAGATTTTCGTTCTGTTTGTTTTCACGTCGGATGGTCATTTTTCTCATTGATACGCAGAATCACACATTAGGGACCAAAAATGCGACTTTAAATGCCACAACTAAAAATATTCAATCATGGTGATGGTGATGGTGTCAAAGGTTCAATGGACAACATTTCTTGCTACGTCAAATCCATCTATTTTGTTATTATAAGTGTTGATGATTAACCATCCGATCGAATGATTAATTGGTACGCACACAGGTGAAAATTGAATGGATTATGAAGAATACATATCCGCGAGATTTTATTTTATTACACGCGGATGGCGATATATTTTAATTGCGGGACGAGTAAGTTCTTTCGCCCCTGAGGATTGCAAGAGTCAACCGACATCGCTAAACTTTTGCCGATAAATCTAAATTTATGTCCGTATTCAACATCTAGACTTTTACTGGTATTTATTTATTACTGCGTATATCATCGTCCCGTGTAATGATTGACCATTCTTATAAATTAAAAATCTGCTTGAAAATGCTAAAGTTATATTGTTTCTCGATTGGGACAACTAAGGATGCATCTCGATTAAACCTAATGATTAAATATGTATATTTATTACGTTCGGAAATATTAAAAAAAATTTTTTTGATCTCGTTATTGATTTCAATATTTTGTAAAATAATTTTTATATTTGTGTGAAGAAAGTATTATTAATATATAATACTGATTTTATTAATTACTTTTTCAAATATAATAATATAAAAACAAAATAAGACATAAAACAAACTCAGCAATCAAAACTTCGTCGAAATATTCTTCGGACCCAGTGCATTTCCTATGGCATGTATAAAACGCCGCGATAATTTTCTTTCAATCCAAGCCAGCGGCATGTCGTTTTGCAGCGAATGAAACATCATCCAAACACGCATCGAAGTCTTAAATCGTCACGTCGCTCGAGGCCTGTTCGAAAGTGTCGACGAGAACGACGGTACATTGCGATATCAAGCGCGAAGAGTACTCGCATGTGGCATCAACAAAGAGAAAAGAGAGAGAGAGAGAGAAGGGGGGGTGGGGGAGGGGGAGGAAAAAACCGCAAGGGAACAGCGAAGGAAGATACAAGTGAAGGCGTATTACACAGGGAAGGCCCCCGGTATTCCAGGCTTTCAGGTCCGCGCTGAGTCAGGTGAGCCGAGGTGCCCGGAGCGCCGCTGATCACTTTGACCTACGACCCCATCAATCATCGCCAAATCATACACCACTTATCTTGGCGAGGCACGAAAGCCGGCGCACGTTCTCTCGTAACGGGCAAGGGTGCGCATATTCGCCTCCACCTCTATCTCTCCCGTCGCTCGTTTCTTCCGCACACCCACGATTTCCCTCGACCGTGAAAATGAGTGTTCACGATGACTTTCTAGAAGAAGATTGATTTTTTTATCGATCAAACACACAAACACACGCGCGTGCACGCACGCGCACACACACACACACACACACACACACACACACACACACACACATACACACACACACACGTTGTTCATAAGTCGTCCGTGAGAATGGATACGAGCACGCGTTACAGACGCGTTTCTTCCACATTTCTTTTTAGATTCAGTTAAGTTTATCGGAATAGATTCTTTCAGATATTTTCTTTTATGAATTTTCTTTTATGAATCTTTATACGATTAAATTTTTTATGCTTTTGTTTTATCGAGTTTCATCTATTATATTTCATATTTGGTTCTTATTTTATATATTTTTGTAGATAGAGATTTATACTGAGAGAAAAAATATATTAAATTTTAATAAATTATTTGAATAGTACTAATATAATATAATTTATTTACGCAAAATAAATATTTATTAAATAAAATATAATAAATAAATCAATCAAATTAATAGTTCTTGTATCAAATAAATATATGTTTACATTTAGTAAATATTCACTATTCAAATAAATATTTATTAAAATTTAGTATATATTTTTCTCTCAGTGTATATATCTTCATTACATATATCTATCTATTATATATCTTTATATAGAGATTTGAATAGAAATATGTAATATTATATGAATACATTAATATTACAGAAATAGATCCAAAAATATAATGACCATTATACATAATAATACAATTAAAATCCAATATTAATAAAAAAATTTCATATTTTTAGTAGATGTGAGTTTTTAATCGAAATTTCTTTCCATTAATATGGATTTGTAATTATCATTCTGTTAATACGCAATTCTCTCTGCAATATTGATCCAATTTATTGTATTTACACTAATCTAATTAAGATGTGGTTTGTGATGTGATGGGGGAAGACTGAGACTGCTTGGACAACTTGTCTTCGTGGTGTTACGACACAAATCAAATGAAACATGTGTGTTCTATCCTCGCGTGCGACAGTTACTAATCTGAAATTAGGTCAACGTCATTCTCCACCGCTAGGTACTTCACTCTTCACCACGTATAAATGATATTTATATTCATACCAATATTTATGCCAAGTTTCACATTAGCTTCTTGGAAATTCTGTACGAATTACTACTTGTTCTCAAGAATAATTAAGTTAAAAATTATTATTGCGGAGGCTAATTGTTTAATTGAAGATAACTTGTGACAGAAACATTGAAATGCTGTTCATTAAAGATAAAATATATCTTCTTCAAAATCAAAATATAGCGCTTAAGTAACAAAAAGACAAAAATAAACAAAAATAGTTCACACGTGATTCATATAGTCTGTTTTCTATTCTTGTACTAGACTGCAGAATTCTCTTTTTCACTTTCGATAAATATCAAACCTATACCTATTTCACTTTAGTTCCAAAAGTGTACACTGATTCAGTCAGTACACAAAAGACAGATCTATTGATAACGCCGACATTAAACATGATATTTTTCATTTATTTCTTCGATTCTGTCATGTTTCTTGATTCAATTGTTTCGATTTCTATCAGATAATATTATTCGAATCAAATTTAAAAAGAACCAAATCCAGAGATAAAAATATTTCAGTTAGACCCACGCATAAGTGAATTTTCAGAATTATATTTTGTAACATTTACAGTGTAACGTATATGTTAAAAAGAATAAATTATTTATAATTAATAAATAAAATAATTTTAATCGATTAGAACGATTACACACATTTTTCTAGAAATTTAAAATCTTTTCAACATATGTATAATATAATTTATTTTTAATTCTATCTTACTCACACATTACTCAATGACTCACAGTCAACGTATTCTCGATTACCATAATCGATGACCTCACAGGACAAATAAAAAGGAAAGCAATATACGATCACGAATCTCGCGGTATCAAGAAGTGCAGGTTAAAGGCCAGGTGCCCAGATGCCTCCCACCGTCACCTCCTCTTGTTCACGTTGTTTCCCCGAGGCCGTAACTGCGGTCGAGTGCATATCGTGACCTTCGCGGTTGTAAGCAAGAGGCGAGGATGAAGTACGGGAAGAATCGTAGAGGGAAGCAACTTCTCTCGTAATTGGCGGGCACGAGTCTGCCTCTCGGGAATGGGGCGAACGTGATTCAGAAATTCTCAATGAACTCACTTTAATCCTATACCCGCTCGTTTAGATGAAAAGGATTCGTCGAGAGAGAAAGAGAGAGAGAGAGAGAGAGAGAGAGAGAGAGAAGAGTTGTTTGATATTTTATTAAACCGCGACGAAATTGCTACCCTCGCTCACTTTGCAAGGTCGACGCTACTATCGGTATCGGTATCATAAGTATTTTCGAGCACCTCGCGTTTGGCAATAAGGGATTCGACCAGATCTGTAATTAGTAACCTTAAAATATACAAGAGAGAAAGCGTTATTTACATTTATATAACGATTTATTTATGTTTTATATAATAATCATATGCGTATAAAATTATTTATACAAGTAGCAGTGTAGTCTGGCACTTAATTTAAATTCCGTTCATAAGATGTTGAAATCAAAATTATTATTTTTATTTTATACAAAGCATAAAGCATATAACTGACAAGGATTTAATGTTATCAAAATGCAGGAGGACGACATTAAAACCAGCTGCTGCTACTTGGCTATTACATACCTCGATTTCTGCGATATGTTGAAGCAATATAGAAGTGTAAGAAACAAGAAAAAGGCGGAAACGCAAGCTGAAACGAAGACCGGACGAGATCCTGAAATATTCGCGCAGATCGCGATCAGTTAACTTTCAAACAGAAACGAATAAATCGTCCATAACGAGGAACGTATTACACCTGCAATTATCTCTCGCCCTTCAAAAGTGCTCGCTCTCGTGTGCGTGCGCTACCAATAATGATATCGGTTTAATGAGAAAAAATACGAAACTACTGTCGAACTATACGAAAGGCATGGGCGGCATGCTGCGCTTTATTTGGAACGTGGGGAGAATAAATAATGAGAACTCGAAATTAGAAGGATGCGAATTACGTTGCGAATTAATGTTGCTGCTCCGTTACGGCGATATTTGTACATCCGAGAGGAACGCGAACGGAAATTGTTCGCGCGGATACATTGTGCCGCTCTAATGAAACGTCGACGATTACGTCTCAAGATTGATAGCGTGTGGGTTCACCGAACCTCGATATACGCGCAGCGTAGAGAGCCGATTTAATGCGGTGACCTTACTCTTCAGGTAATTAGAGTCCGATTTCAGGCGGACGTTTAATCTTTTTCCTCGACCGCTATTTTCTACGTGACGCGATTATTAAGCTACCGAGATTGTTCTTGATGCAATAAAATATAGATATAGAATTTCAATTTACTTTACAGCCTAATAAAGGCTATTAAAAGAGAGAAGAAGAATTTATCTTAAATTCAAATCTTATGTGAAAAAAGAATATTTCTAAATCAAATTCTACGATGGAGAATTCTTTACGGTGAGATCTCTATAATAAGTTTCATATATAATGTCGCGTTGAAAAGGATCCAAGCTGAATTGGAAACCATTCAACTTGACCAACATTGATATAATAATATATTTAACGTTACTTGGAAAGCACGTCCGGGTACAGAATGCAAGTGGTTGCTTTTTGCAAAATGAAGCGCGGAATCTTAGATAATATACAGTGACTTTCACGGAGCAGATCGAGTGACAATGGTGCTACGAGCAACGATTTTAATTCATACACACCCTTCTCGCACTCAACGTCGGATCTTTCTCGCTTCGTCCTTTTTTTTTTTCAAAGCAGAAACTTGCTTGCGCATCTTCCCGTACGTCAAGGCTCGTCTTGCACGCTTGTTTCCAATTGTTTATTTCTCTTAGTGGTGCTTGATTTACATGTGAATGCTTGGCGCTAACAGATGCTTCTTCGGCTACTAACTATCAACCCTCCCACCACTAAGGCTGTCGCGAGAAGGTTCTTCGACCGTCTTTTGATAGACCATTGACCTCCTCCTTCCCGCAGGACGTAACCGACGTCTCTCATTTAATCATAAAATATTGATATTCATTTTGATAAACATCTTGATCGATCGATTGATAATTGAATGAAGCATTTATGTAATATGCATGAATAAGATGCTTAAAAAATTTCTCTTTTTTTGTCTAACTTTATAACAAATATTATTGAATCACGTAATGACGTTTTGCCTAACAAAGAAAAACAAAGAAAGAAAATTTAAAAAACTACGAAAGAATGTTAAAGAACCATCGAATTCGAAGGGATTCATTAAGGTTTATTATTCCCGATTATTTTCGAAGAATATCGATAGCACGGTATCGTTGGCGACAGATTGTCATCGGCAAGACTCGAAAGGTTATTAAATCCAAGAGGAATCACGTGAGACACGTTGTACAGTTTCCAATTATCGAATAAAACATTATCCCCCTGCGATTAAAACCAGCCGGGGATGACTTGAACTCGCGCCAAAAATGTATATTTAGGCGCGGGATACCTACCGCGTAGTATTAATAACTTGATATCACTTAAAATATCGTGCAACGAGACTCCGTCTGTAGTCTGGCTGCTATTTCCGTCAGGGATTGCGGTAGATGTACTCTTATTTTCTCGACCGTCGACTAGCAGTGCTGAAACGCTGTCGTAGATGATTTTTCGCGTGTATTCGCACGTCGTTGATTCTGTTCACGCATTTTCTTCGTCTCACCTCTCCCTCCCCCTCCTTTTCGTAATTCTTTTATGACTAACGGCTAATCGACGCCACTGGAAAGTTGGACGGATTAGCTTTTATGCTTTGCTACACGTGTATTTACAACAGCTTACGGGACTATAGTGGTAATAATCCGATATGTTACCCGTTCTTATGCAATTAACACAGTCATCATAGTATTTTTTTTTAAAAGAATGTATAAAGAGATTGTCGTTTCTATGCTGAAATTCTTAAGATAAATACACAAGATTATTTTAATTATAGTACCATATTATAATACTATATTATAAAGTAATTACTTTATTATAAAGTATTACTGTAATAATATTTAATTATAATATCATATTAAAATCTAACCAGCATGTTTCGAAACAAATTTCACGATCAAGAATGAATCTCACTTTTCAAAAGCCGCACCAATTTTAAACAAATTTAAAAAACATCAGATGATTAGTTAAAGTTCCATGGGTGGTGTCAAAGATAAAGTATTTCAAGAAGACACTAGGCACACTCTTGAATGGTCGCGTGTGGTATTTATGAGAAGACTGAGGCGCCGCGCCATTATCTCTTAATGCCATTTCGGCGTCGCAATGTCGGTACATTGTGAGGTTACTAAAAGAGTCAACGAGCATGGTGACCAAAGCGAAAAGTGGGGAGGTTGGGGCGGACGTCCTTACTGAAATTTCCGCATTGCATTCCTGCGTGAAATCAATTCTTGTCACGCAAAATATTTTTGATATGTGGTACACAATATGGTACGCTAATTTGTTAGTACGATATTTTCTCTCCAAACAAGACAGATAATACCACAAAGCAGAAATCACTCAGTAGTTCTCTAGATAAACTATTTAAACTGAATCGCCGTGAGGCACTTTTAGCACCAAGTGAGAACACACCAATTGGCCAACCTAGATTCTGATGAAGGCGTTATTATGTGATTGTTGGTTCTGGATAAATGTCGGTCGCAAATAATAGGTGAGGATGACGAGAGAGTGTGTCCTTTTATTGTCATGAAACTCTAGATATTTTCTCGATCTCTTGGTTTAACTTCCAGTCTCTTTCTGCTTCGCTTTCTTTCTCCTTCCATTTCTGGTTCCGACAGTCACTTCAGGGTGTCAGGAATGCTTGACTCGAGGCATGGCATCCCGCGGAGTTGGCAGGGTCCGAGGATTAAAGGTGCATTCACAGTGATCATTAATTCCGAAGACATGATATTTGTAACTCATGATCTTTCATATCGGAGGAAACTTTCGCTAAAACGCTTATGAAAACATCATTATTTTCAATCGCAGATTCGTATTCGACCATATCTCATAATTACACTAATAATCTCATAATTATACTAATAATACTTATAATCATCGATTATACGTTCGATGTCTGTTGATTGTTACAAAATCTCCCCGATGATTTAATGTGTCATCGATTACATTCCATTTTCACGAAAGTATCATTAGCTACTTGGAAGAGATTAAATATTAATCCTTCAAAATCTAATTTAGAGGCTCCACTTACAATACGTTAAAAAAAAAAACATCGGACACAAATCTCCATTCTGATCATAATTTTAACACGATTTAAGAGTTTTGAATGCTACTTAAAATGGTCGATCTCAACAGGAGGTATCTCTATCAAGGTAATACACGCATCAGTAAACAAATTGGAGCACTCGAAGACAGTCGAGTGTCATTCAGATAGTCATCGACACGTATTGCTGATCTTTCAGTAGTAACAGATAGGAGCGACCGTGTATTACATAATATTGTTATCTCGTGACGATAACGGATCGTCGTGACTAAGATGTATAAATATAACGTGTCTAAATAACGAAAGTCACGGACTCAGATAAAATCAAAGGGTAATCATTAATTCTAAATCATCTATCAACATTATGAAATCTATCAAAGGAAAAAATAAAGGATGTTTGTAAACAAATTTTTTTTAATGCAGGAATGATTAATAACATGTTTACTGACGTGGGACATCGACGTATATTTCACATTGCTCCATTATCTGTAATGGATACTGCTTAAAAGCATGACAAAGTCTCGCAACGTCTCTTTGCGGCTTCTGTTGCAGCGAATCTTTAAACTGCTTTTTAAATTTGTCTCATTTATCTTTTATACCAGTTTTCGCAGTACTCATTACAAGATCATACCTCTTCATAAGGGTAAATATAACGATCCTTTCTCTTCTCGAGAAACTCTGGTCATTTTGAAAAATGGAGCACGCTACGTCACGACGCCGAAAGTCGTCCGGATAATACCCATATTTGAACGACTTGCTAATAGCCAAGGACCACGCAGAAAGAATTACTTATTCATAAGAAACTTTCGGCATGGAAATTGATTAAGGCCGATAAATCAGTCACCCTGGAGAGATGGCAACCGGTCCCGCATGATTTCTGCGTCAAAATTAATAAATCGATTTAATTGATTTAATAAGTCGATCGATTTATGGATGCAATCAGTGTCGGTCCAACAGATTTATAGCTGTTTCTTCGCGTAACGGTCCTCCAAATGTGAACTTCGTCAGAACGCACCACTAATGCGGATGATTCGTCGGCTCGATCCTGAAAAAAGTATACCTCGACCAATTTATAATGCGTATATAACACCCAATTTGGGATCTGCCATAATTCCGATAACCATCTATATTAACTATCGATAGCTGACCTTCGAACAAAAGTGCCACGTTTAATTTTTTTATACATTTTTCACTTATATCAAAGAACCTATTCATTTATAGCATATTAATTAATTTACATTTTTATTAATCTTTATCTTTCAAAATTTATGAGTCTCATGCTCAAATAAAATGGAAAATTTTTCCTAAGAGATGTCATGATAGTCATATGTCTTTTTTATTTGTAAATGTGTAATTTTCGCACGTTTATTACGCGATATTTTTACAATAATTTAGACATGTTCGTGGAGGATATATAATAGAAGCTGTTATATACGTTGGCTTATGCATGGAGTTTGTGTAATAAATGTCACCAGCTTCAGGAAGTTAATCAGCGATACGCAACGTCTAAGAGGATAGCGTCTAAGAGGACAACGTCTAAGAGAACAGCGACGAAAACGCGTGAAACTCTGCGTCAGGTCGTGCCATTGTATGCAAATCGCAAACGT
>Ga0157363_1001751_pt1 | contig 18463 bp, 10 predicted proteins | sample AttsexASBM1_FD_111477 | JGI IMG/M metagenome (GOLD analysis project Ga0157363, IMG submission 111477) | Fungus gardens microbial communities from leaf cutter ant in Ribeirão Preto, State of São Paulo, Brazil - Atta sexdens ASBM1 | ecosystem: Host-associated > Fungi > Mycelium > Unclassified ... | reverse complement strand
ATTAATCGGCTATAAGATGAAAATCTGAGACTTTCAGCCGTTAGAATGATTATAGCGAAAACCAAGCCGCTATAATTCCATCATTTGTATAGTTACTTCAAAGTCAGGAGGGATTCGACATTACCCCCGCAATCGCGGCACATCTCGCCGTGTAACGTACACTGGCATCTACGATGTGTGCCGTTAATCGGAAAAGTAATCATAATCAGGCGTGTTGCATCGGCAGCGCTGCGCTCATCAGCAAGGCGCAGCGAACGAGTAGCATGCGCATTCCATCGCGCGCCCGTAATTTAGCTCCAGCGAAAATATCATTTCTCCACCCTGCGCCCCTTCACTACCTTCTCCACCTCCACCTTCCCGCTCGTCATGCTTCCCTTCTCGATCTTAGCTTCGTAACGAAAGAAAGAACGGCACAAGCGAAGAGAAAAATGAGAAATACGCCATCAGCTCCTTTCGTTCGTTCGTTCGTTCGTTCGTTCGTTCGTTCCGGCGAATGTTTCCACCCTTCCGCCCCCGACGCCGCGCAAGTCGGTGCTTCGTTCCGCGCGCGTGAAAAAAAACGACGGGAAGGAAAAAAAGCGAGCGAAGTAATCAACGGCAGACCGAACGACAGCCGCGTTTGCGACTCGGAAACGACGACGTTGGCAACGGGGGCGAATTTTCATGGAAGCGCTTTCGCTCCGCGCAAAATGAGAGCGCGGCGCAGAAACGAGCGAGGAGGAAGGGTGGTGAACAGAGCCAGCTAGCAGCGGAGATGGACGGTGGATGAAGGGCGGGTGGATAGAGGTGGGTAACGCGAGCGCGCTTGCACTCGATTACGCATTCGATAGACGTTGATTATCGACAAAACACGTCGATTCGACAACACCTGACGATGACGAGCGCACGCGTGTACGCAGTGCGTGTACGCATAGATGGCTGCGTATTAATGCATGACGGAGGGAGTTCGCGATGGACACGAAGTCACGCGAAATCGCGAGAAGGGTTTCGATATACAGCCCTATTCATAAGTTACGCAACGAACTCGGTGATCAGTGATGAGGACAAATATGAAAAGAACAACTATAGAACCATGCATAGAAAAGATTTTTGATTCCATTACTTATTTCTTGATTTATCATAAAACGGGATCGCTATAGGAACATTTATATTTATTGTTGAAAGAAGAATTTTACTCTGAAATGAAAAATTATTTTTAAATATATAATAAAATAATCACATCGATTTTGCGCCAAATACTATGGCGCCAACATCACGTGTTACGACATCGGATAAAGATTTATTTTAAGTGTAAGAAAATATAAACTTATATTTATATGTAAATTTATATACCTTTGTCTCAAAAGAAGAATAGGAAATATCGATTTAATTTTAATATTGTTTTATTTTTATGTTGTATAACATTGTGATAAAATCGATTATATCAATTATATATATGTTTTATCTCGTTATTAAAAATCCTTTCTGAGAGAGTTTTATGAGTAGTTTTATGAGAGGAAAGTATAATCTAAAAATTTACCTAAATGCAATACAGATTTGAAAATAACTTTGTTGGACCACCCAAATAATTATATAGGACACGCAGCTAGTTACATTCTAACCAACACTTTTTATAGCATTTCTTAAGCATTCTACATAATTATTTTGATGATCTAACAAAATTATTTTCAAATTTGTATCTAGCTAACTTTTTAGGTATTTCAGTAAAATCGTTCTTTCCATGTATCTAGTTATTATGTTCTTTCAAAGAGCTTCAAGATTTATTGAAGCTCTTTTTCAACAAAGTACACGGTTGATTATTATGAAGAAGTTCGGAAGATCTTCGGTTACATCTTTCTCTCTCAAATCAAATTATTTTTCGATAGAAAATAAAAAAGAAAAAAATCGAACGTTTCGATCTTCAATACTGATCGCACTAATATAGAATCGGTATACAATTACGAGCGTAGAACAAGTTGCGTTAATATAAAAAGAGATATAAAAAAAATCATGCCGTGACGTACGGAACTCTTTAATGCGGTAGGACTTGAACGGCGCGTCGAAATAAAAGTTAACCGGAGGTAGATAAAAGTCAAAGTATTTCAGTATCATTACCGAAAAGGGCGGCGACGAGCCGACTGGGAATTTATGAAGGCCAGTGTGTTGCGGGCGCGTGTACCTGTCCACGCGTAAAACGACGTATTCACGACGTCGCTGCGTGTTGTAATTCGTAGGAGAAGGCTTGGTAAGCCCGTTATGACGAGATTATCGTTCAACAAAAATTGTAACTTTCAATGAATCGTAAATACAGTCGGCCGTACATCGGGTATCGTGCACGAATATTCCGAGAGTTCCAAACGCGATGACGAAGACGGGGAAGTGGAATTACCACATTAATAATTTCTTATCATTTTCTTTATTTTGACCGAATCGCCACCTTGATCAACAATATTTTTGCCGAGCATATTGAATTGAAACATTGAATTAAAATTAAGAAATATATCACATGCCTATAAACTAACATCTGCTTTTTATATTTTACCTTATTTTCCTATTCTGTTTCTTAAAACTTTTTATTTTCTCTGCTTAGATTTTATAAGAGCAATACTGTTATTGTTTCATTTGTTTTGATGCATTCTACATTTTGTTTAAATTCAGTAAAATTTTTTATGCATGGAATAAAGTTATATATCATTATTATTTTCCGAGGTGACACTAAATAATTCCTTACAGGTATACGTTCCCTAATTCCTTTGATTTCAAACTCATTCTATTATATATAGCTTTCATTGAATTCTTTATGAAAATAATAATATATTTTCTCACTGAAAGAAAGTTAATGAAAGAAAAAGGTTTATTATAAGGAAACCGTATTACCTAATTATTTATATTAAAGAGGAAATCGGTTGGTTCTCAGCGATTCCTCAAGTATTGTCGCGGCGGAGTAGCCGAGACCGACGATGTTATTCAAATACAGGAGATTACGCGATCTCTCTCTTCAATTCAGACGCGCGACGTGGTACCTACCTACCTTCTACCTACTCGACGCACGCGAGAGAGACGATCGTAACGGAATATAAAAGCCGCGTGTATTTGTTACTGTACGATCCACGGGCGCCGATCGCCGATAAGACACGTCAATACGGCGATCAGGGAGACGGCTCGTGAGTCGTGAGGGAGAACCGGAGGTGGGCGTTCGTGCGTGGGCGTTCATGCGTGCAGCCGTCAGTCGACGAATGAAGTCGACACAGAGAGGGATAAAACCGCGCGCGAGAGCAGGTACGACACTTCATTTCATGTACACGGAATTCTCGTAATTATCCTCTCAATACCCGGACACAAAGACCGTGCGACTTGCTCCTCTCCCTTCAGAGGAGATGGAAGAAAATCGGAAAAAGTCACGAACGTAGATTGAGATTTGTCACGTGCATATCAACATAATCTTGTTCTTCTTATTTTTTTAATTGCATCGTTAATTAGTCCTCGTAGTATATTTTTAAATTATTTCCGATAATTTATTTAAATTATTTCTTAATAACTCTCAATAATTTTATCATTAATTGTTGGGGAGTATTATTATTTTGTCTCGAGATACTGAATTTTTATCAAACATTGAAAATTTAATACGGGATCGACATTCAAAGGAGGGGACCACCAGTTCGTTTTTTATATATAATTCTTTCAGGGAACCTCCTCGATACTCGAAATGGACATTAATCTCTCCGTCGACGGAAGCTTCGGGAAACCCTTTCTCCGACCTTGACATGGTGTCTATAAATAAAATCTATCGCCGTTAATTAATTCGCGGTACAGCCGCATGGATGATCTGTAGAGTCTCTCGGCCTTGATCTGGCCGATTGAGAGAAAGGAAACAAAAAGAAAGAAAAAAGAGAAAGGAATAGAAAGAAACGTCTTGCATGTTTAAAAAATAATATACAATTCATTATGCCATTAACGTTGTCGAAACAATAATGCTATCGGAAAAAATTAAACTATGCGTATAGTATAAGATTTATACATTTACGATATTAATAGCGTATATGCCTCTAATAATAAAAAACGTAAAGGTTCTTTACAAAATAGAGCATTGATTCGTCTCGAAGTGAAATGAAGAGTCATGGAAGACCGGCGTTGATCTAATCGTGCACATCTCGAGATGAGTTTAGTTACCGTCAGATCCATTACAAACTAGACTACTCATTCTCCGTTAATTAATAGAATCAAATTCGAAGAAAAGTTTCTCTTCTAGAGTAAACATCTAAATGCCTTAAAAAAGTAGTTCACTAAAAAGATATCGTCACTAAATAATTGCTTAGCAATGTTTTCTAAGTATCGAGATAAAATGGGATATAACTTTGGCCCAAATTTAAAAATATGTAGACAGCACGCATGTCCAAAATCAGGACATAAGATGTCTCAAAATATCTTTTTTTAAGAAATAACTTTATTTATTTTATTTACTTTTTTAAAAAATAACTCCAAACCGTCTTATGTACAAATCTTGCACATGCTGTTTTCAAAATTTGAGTTAAAATTATTCCCATTTTACTATAATATACCTATTATATAAAAAACGGCCATGTTAGAAACTTTATTTAATAAATAAGAATTACGTAAACAAATTTTAGAAATAACATAATACGAAGAAATTGTTTTTTATTTTAACAATTCTCAGTCATTTATAAATCTGTTTATTGTTTGAAAATTTAAATGGCGACTTCGCGATATGAAAGAAAGAAAGCAAGTAGCAAAATAGCAACTGAACCATTGCGCGAATTGATGACACAGCGTGGGTCGATGCGCTCACCATACATTGCAGGGGGTCAATATAGGGATGACGGAATCGTGCTTTTTATGGGACGTTTGTCATTGCGCTTCTTGCCTCCCACCCATCCTCCCATGTGCGAACGAGTACTCCAGCAGGTGTCTGTGAGATCCCTCATAGCTTTCGCTTTGTTCTCGCGTCACCCATTTCATCCTTCCGATTATTAGACGGGGTCTTAACCACGCGATACCTGCTACGCAAAGGAATATTAATGTTTGAATGGATTATGCGGCGGTTGTTCTCCTCAATCTACTAAACTTAAAATAGCGATGCCGAGACTTCGAAATAAAATAGCGATGCCGGAACTATTATGCGAGGTCTACAGTAAAAATCGTAACGATCGTAGTAGGGTCTTAAGTCATAAAAAATGACTGACCGATCATAGTCGATTATTTTTCTCAAATTCGACTGTGATTGGATAATTTTCTACGACTTAAGACTCTACAACCTCTACGACTTCTATTATCTCTGTATTATAGATCCCGCATTAGGCTCTTCTCGATTACGCATGTTATAAGAGAAAAATTCTTTTCGCGGATATTAAGGAGGAAACAGTAGCGCTTGTTGTCATTGTATTAGAATTGTAATTACGTTGAAATAACTCTCAATCGTAATAATCAGAAGACCCACGGATATTTTTTAACTGCAGTCGCCCGTTCTTCCAGAATTAAATTCTCGCAGACGAAGGAGTTTCTTTTTCCAGAATGCCATCCGCGGAAATCTCGAGAGATCAGCAAGGGGATTCATGTTCATCTCGCGCTCGTAGAGATCTCTCGCGGGACGATTCGCCGCGATCGGTTAATACAATCCCGCTTGTCGCCTGAAGCTTCAGTACACCACGCGCTCGCGGTAGAGCTGCTCTCTTTATCCCTCTTCTCTCCTCTTCCACCAATCTCTCGTGCAGACTTCGCGAAACAGTGAGAACAAAGCGGAAGGAAGAAAGTGAGAAAGAAGAAAGAAGAAGCGAAAGACGAAAGAAAGAGGAAAGAAAAGCGAGCAACCGTTCTCCATTGCAATTTCGATTTCATTAAAAAATGGAGATGGAGCTTCCAGATGAAAGAACGGGAACGAGAACGAGTCAGAAGGATGGAGGTTGGGAGGAGGGGAGAATGCAGCGGGGTTAGAAATGAATGAAGGAACGGGAAGGGTGGAAGGTGGCGGCGTGCATGAGAAAAGAAAGGAGGCAAGAAAAGGTACGACTGTCGAGAGGACCACATCCGCGCGAACAGAAGAAACGAAGTGCGAGAGGGGGACGGGGGACGCAGCAGCAGCAGCAGCAGCAGCAGCAACAGCAGCAACAGCAGCAGCAGCGGAATATACTACTCCGGGCCGAGAATAGGGTCCTAGGAGGCAGCGTGTGTCGTGTGGCGTAGCCTATCGTGTGTAAAGGTAGCCGGTCGTCGTCGAAAGAGCCCGCAGAAGAAGAAGAAGAGGGCTCAGAGGCCAACTGATCATCGCATGCATTTAAATTGGTTCATTAAAGCCCCCACGGTCCACCCTCCTCCCCCTCGCTTCTCTCCTCTCTCAGCCGGCTGCGTCCTCCTCCCTCCCCCTTCCTCGTCATGGCTCTGTTCGCCATCCCGTGTACTTCGTCTCTCGCGCCGTCCACCAGCCACCGTAGAACGATCCTATGGAAAGCCGCAACACACACTGCACCGGTGATGCTGCACTCGTTGCGTATACATTGGGCTGCGCATCCATCGTCCAATTGCGCGTACATACGCACGCACACACACACACACGCACGCACGCACGCACGCACGCACGCACGCACGCACGCACATACACACACACACACACACACACACACACACACACACACACACACACACACACACACACATCAGTGGCATCGGGTGACATCCTACTTATCACGCCGACACCGGAACAGAAGATACCGCGTGTGAGACACGTTTCGGACCGAGAAAAGTGTCACGCACGTCGGATCATCATCCCCGACCAATTACGCGATCCTTTTTCTCTTTTTCTCCAAGACAGAACTGTGGAAATTTGATTCTTATCGGGATAACCAACTGTTGGCCGTCTTCACAGGGGAAACGGAGAACGCAAATTATACAAAACTACACCAAAACTACACGCCACCAGAGAATTAATCGGAATGAACATATGTAAGAACCGTAAATGTATAAATAATGAAAAAACGGATAAACGATGGATCGACGCGTATTCTTCTGCCGTAACCTGATGGAAAGGAGAACTCGCGATGGGAATAAACGTGCACACGCGAAATTCTCATTCCTCTCAATTCCATTCCCGTTTCTTGTTTCACCATTGCAATAAGTTTGCCATAAGTGTCGCTATGTGACCGCCGCGTTTCACACGGTGGATCGTGGATCGATCCGCGGCGAGAAATCCGCATCTCGCTCCATCTCGGCCGACCACTGCGTGCCGTTATCGCACCGGTCTTTTTGTCTCACGCGGTTAAAACGCGGCGGTTTACAAATTGCGCGGCCGCGGCCAAGATAGAGGGACGGTCGATTACGTTTCCAATATCCTAGATCTCAGCAGGCAAATTGACGGGAAGATTAACGCGGGATTCCGCTCAAGTCGCTGCCTGGCTTAAAGTCGTCATTATCAGATCGTCTCCGGTTTCCACTCTTGTCACTGGACTTGAATTTCTTGATGTTCTAAAAGTCGAATCTATCTTTTGGGAATACAGATTTATATGTATAATTATAAATAAACATTTATAAAACATTTATATAAACATATATAAAATATTATATCCTAAATCCGGGAGTAGTCGCGTGATTTTTCTAAGTCTAATGTTTTCTACGATCACTTGAGGTGTTTTTATATCCTAATTAAAATCACTATTATTAACAATGTATTATTAATTGTTTTTTTCGATTTATTAGTATTCGAGAATATTGTGAATATCAAATTTAGTCAAAATTTAAAAAAAAAAAAATAAGTAGAAATCAAATAAATTAAACAAATAAATTAAATTAGCGCATAAAATTTTTCGCTTTTTTATCGCTGATTTGTGATAAAGTATTTAAAAGTTCGCAAAGAATATATTTATAAGAAAAAAAAAAAAATACATTAAAAACAATATCCATGCAAAACAATATTTTACAATAATTTTATAACATTTTTTTCGTCATTGAGATATGAAAATATCCCTGAGTGACTATTTCTAGATTAATAATAATCAAATAAATAATCGACAATAGCTGGAAAATATAAAAATTCACAAAAAAATATTTAAGACACCAAACTCTACCTTGACCGAATATGATTCTTTTTACTTATTTAGATCGAATTAGGTTGTTTCTCGATCTATTTTCACTTAATATTAAATATGTGTTTCCAAAATTCTGCACTAATGAAGAGTAGCGAGATCGAACAAGAGCGAATCCTCACGGACAAACGTTCGACGACGCGAAAACTACCTCGAGCGGCGAGATTTATTTTCACATATGTACAAACCCGGGAATTTGCGATCGAAAGGTTAATGCTCCCCCGCGGTACGCGTCTGATTACCCACTGGAAATGTGCGTGCATGCATCATACGTACATGCGCGCGTGTATCACGCGCGGCACGTGCGCTTTCCACGCGTGTGTGCGCACGTGCCCGCCGGTAGTTAATTTTTTAAAAGCGCATCGGCAAAATTGAGACGAGCATTGAAAAATGTAACGTTTGCTAAAAGAGCTGATTCTAAATAACCACCGTCATCGCCTTCATACAAAATGCATTAACAATCTAAATAATCACCGTTATCATTTATTGAAAGCCTCTGTACATACAATGTTTTTATTTCAATAAAGCTAATGGTAATTTTTCCAATCTCATTGGTCACTATAATCAATACTATATACTCGCGATTAATTTAGAAAAAGGATTATTTACAATTAATGTAATCTACAATTATAAATATATTAATTCTTTGAGCAAATATATAAAAAATATTTTTCTATTAAAATATATATTTCTATTTTATCGTACCTTTATTTTCAATTTTATTCAATAAATATAATAAGTATTTTTGCATTAAGAAATAAAATATATAGAAATTATCATGCATCATTATCAGCTAAATATTCTATAATTCTCTTAATAAATATCATTTCGACATAGTCTCTAATCTTTTTCTTAACATTTAAAAGATATCTGAAATTAAAAGATTGTCAATAAATGTAAGTTAAAGACACATGTAATATTTACAACTGCGTGTCAAGTACAATTCCATCGAATCTCCTTCGCAGTTCTTTCTAGATTCAGGAAACTATGGGGAAAGATGGGGGACCGCCAACAGTTCCGGGACATCTTGTGTTGAACTCGCTTGGGGGACGCGAGCGTGCATATTTCATGCGCCGTACAAGTTCGCGCGAGCGTGTTCACGAATACGTCGACGTGGTCGGTGCATGCACAAAAACGAGAGCCTAGATGCGCGGAGTGCCCCCTCTTGTCGGTCAACGATTGCTCCGCGGCCGCAATTTGTTAAAGGTGGTTAAGGACGAGCGTTCTTGCACGTCCCTATGCGCGCAGCCTGCCTGCTCGCAGAACGGACGGACGGACGGACGGCCGGCCGGCCCAGCCGGCCCAGCTTCCCCATTAAGATTCCTCGCGGATCACCGGAACTTCGGCTCCGTCTTTTCTTCGCCGTGCTGAACGCGCGTGGTCGGACGCGTGTGGACGCCGGCACCTAGGTGCTCCTTGAAGGGTGATTACCGCCCGAATTGGCCCTCTCGATCCAGCCAAGGTCAGGTGTAATTCAAGCGCATTAGCGTCCACTCTCGTTCCGATGGTCGCCGAACGAAATTCCACTGATCGACGGCGTACTGTGTTGATAACGGAGATTATGAAGTAATAAACATAAAAATGTTAATATTAACTCTTACCGTACAAGGTCGAATCATAGTGATCGAGCGATTTCTGTTTGTGCAAGTTTCTTTGAGCCTTTCAATATGTCTGATAATTATACTACATTTTATATTTTCCAAAATGTTTCAATATTGATTCTAGAAAGTATGTTGATGAATTTTTAAAGATTTTTTTTAACCGAATAAATGAAAAAAAACGGACGGATTCTAGTCTAGATATATATATAAAAGATATATAAAAGATATCTATGATTATTTATTATATCAGATCTAAATATGTGAATGTCTTTTCTGAAGGCTAAATTATTATTCAAATCAAACATACAAATTTTGCACTAGCGAAAAGAGTTGGTTAAGAAATTGCTTTTTCTGTTATACTTACCAGATCACCATGACCGAATTCATGTTTTCGCCTCATTAATCAACGTCTCCTTTCAGCGCAAGTCCTTTCCGAGTTCGATCCTTTTCATGCAAATGCAGGTATCCCGTATAAGCATCGACGAGTAAAAATGCCGACTACGCTCCAACGTGAGACATTCAGCTGCCGCTTAAAGAGTGATTACGCCGAAATCGGCCGTTCGATCGAGCCAAGGTTCAAAAATTTCGGCAAATTAAGATCGAAGAGAGATCGATCCTGCGAGCGTGGACGCTTGAGGAGAAGAACGACGAGAAATTGAAATTTATGCGAACGTTAAGCATTATAAATCACTTCTAAGAAGAGAAAGAAAGAGAAAAACGATGAGATCGGCGTGCGTTGTGTTAATGCAACTCGACGGAATTGTGTTAGCAGGCCCACGCGATCGACGTGATTAATCGTGTCATTCATCTTCGTCACGTGCGGCTAATGATAACATTATCATATTACGGGAAATTCAATTTATCGAATTGTAAGGTAGAGTCGTGCGATGGCAAGGTGTTAGGCAGTATGGAAGAGACACAAGGGGGGAAATGGCAAGCACCGAGAGTGCACGATGATGAAGACTTCACAGGGGAGCATAGCCATTATCCTCGATCTTTCGAAATCGTGCGAGAGTCACTAGAGCTGAATCAACATAGATTATGTGAAGAAAGGAAGTAATAAGATAGAAAAGCTTTCCGAGTCGTACAATATACAAAGTCCTAGAATTCTCGCACGGCAATCTTTTAATTAATTTGGAGTTGAAAAAATTCAATATTAAAATAAATTTAGTTGTCTGAATTTCAAGATTGGCCTTCCAAGTTTTTAATAAAATTGCATTATATCAATATTATCTTAATTCGTGTATTAGTAAAATATCGAATTTTTACTTTATATTTAAAAAATTTTATTTCTTTCTGACGAAAGAATTATTTAAAAAATGCGTGTTACTGATAAGATTCTCAAGTTTGTAATTAACCATTATCAAAAGAAAGATAAATGGAATCACTAAATTATCGTATAGTTTTTATATATACGTTAACTATCGATATTTGCCTTGTGAAAAAAATGTTTAACGCTGTTATTGAAGTAAAATATTGATGTTACGTAACAAGAGCACGATAACGTTTGCAATGATGGACGTAACCGGTAATAGAAAATATATAACCGCTATCATATAAAATAATAAAAATAAATAGATAAAAAAAACAAATAGATCCTCTCGAGGAGATATATCGATACGATCTGGAAATGCTGTCGGCTTAAACACGTGAGACTGAAGTTTCGTTCGACTAATCTATGTTGACATTAATAAAGAGAGAGATATTCGGAAAAGATAGTTAAAAAAAATACATTTATTTTTATCTCTATTTTTTCTAGAAATAAAATTAATAGTATTTTTTAAAATTATTTTTCTTGTGTGTAAAAATAAAACGCAATTCTAAGCGCACTATAGATATATATAATAATTAACTACAAGCTAATGCGAGAGATAACGACAGTCATATTGAAGTCATGGCGTTGATAGCAACTGTTGCATTACCGTTGTTGACAATTACAGATAAAGAGACGATAAATGATATTACTGAACCGCCGCGCCACGCAATGCATTGTACACATACAGTAAAGAAGTTTTAAAAAATCTGCCACCAAAGTAAATGCACACACCGAAATGATGGCAAGACTATAAACTAGTTTTCTCTAAATTGAAAACAAAGCTTTGTAATTCTCATTTTCTAAAAATTACAAAATATAATGTGAAAAAAGAAGAAGCGTGATATTTTATGGAATATTACATTATTTACGTAAATAAATTAGCACAAAATATTTTATATCTATAAAAAGTTGACGATTTGATTTCGATAACATATTTATTAATTTTTAACATTTAACATGTTTTGATTTTCAGATATGTTTTCATGAAGATACGTCATTGTTAGTGGTTTCTCTAAAAAACACACGCGATTATCTTCGACGATTGAAAAATTAGTTTGCGTGTTCCGAAATGGGATTTGTAAAATTTAATCGTGAAAGTTTAGAATTGTAATAAATTTCAATAATTTCTTTCTAAGTAAAATTAATTAAAGTTAACATCAAGAATCATACGAGGCAGTAAAGGATATAATAGCTTCTCAATTTAAATAGTTAATGCTTAAATCTTTTTTGTTAACACTTCTCCAATCTTTTTCCCTCAGAGATGCTTAGCCTAATCGTCCGATTCCGGATACCGGACGGCCCCGAACCCTTCGACAAAATTCCTTACAAATCGCGCGAGGTGTCACGCCATGAAACGATCGCGTTACGAGTACAGGGGATAGCTACAAAGGGACGAGGGGATGGATGAGGGTGGACAAGAAAACTTTTCGGAAGAGACAGGCCGCGTGACCATGAACGCGCGCGCTCGCTACCGTCGGGCTGTCCGTCATGCCAAGCCCTAGTAGTTACCGTCACGCGGCCGGCCCTGCAATCATCCCTCGAGTCGTTTTCCGACCCGCACTAACTCTCCACCTACCCCCGTTCCGAGCAACCCCTGACTAATCCCATTCCCTTCGGACTACTGACGTATAGGTGAGCACGCGATGCACGACGTTTGCACCGAGCAGCACGTGGGAAACGCGAAGTGTGCATCCCTTCCCTTTCTCTTTCGTTGTTTCTTTCTTTCTCCCTCTCTCATTCTGCTTTTGCTTTCCTCTCTTTTTCTCGCTTTCGCCGGTTGCGTCGGAGTCGAGCAACCCTCGGCCTCCTTCGTCACGGGCGCGCAGGGCGAAACATCAACGATCAAGCCAACCATCCTGAACGAACAAGCGGGGGCGGCCAACCCTCGCGGCGGAGAGATGCGTGTAACTGCTGCGAGCGGGCCAAGTGTCGGATCGGGGGGTGAACTCGTTCTGGCGGTGGCATGGTTGGATGCGTGCACGGGACAGCACGCATTCCGCGGGAGAAGAGGAGAGGGGGGGGGGGTAACATCCGAATACAGTCTTACAGTGTTTGTCGATGGCCCTTCGACGCGTTACATCCCTAAGCGCATGGTGCAGCGACGCGAAAGCTCAGTGGAGACTTTGATCGCCTGGATCAAGTGGCTTCTGATGTTTGTCTAAGAATAATACTCTCTCGTTCGCATTGAAATTTATGTTGCGATTGATCGCGTATTCGTGGGAGAAGGGAGGACACGGGAGAAAGTCGAGATCGAGAGGATAATCGAATGGGAGAGAGCACAGGAGATTAGAGGATGGAACTTCTGGCCGGATACAAACAGAATTAAGAGACGTCTTTTTAGAAGATTTGATACGATGAATCCGACTTTATCCCTTTGATATAAGAAACGCGTTAAAGTTTGTTGCGGAAAAGAAAGAAATATGATTCCAAAAGATAGTTACAACTTTTTCGAAGGTGTTTCCAAGTGTGTAAAAGATATCGATTATTTTTTTAACAGGACTCGCAATCGAAGCGATCGACAGTGATATCTTTTCAATACGATCTGTTTTACTTCAACAAGTGGCCATACGTATCGATCGCGAGAACGCAATTCCACGCTCGATCAGCTCGATCGGCTAGTTAGACGATTATATTTCGTTCGAGTTTCGTTGAAACTCTTGATTACGCTGCGAACGCAATCGTTTCCGTGACGGGGCGCGCACGAAAATATTGATAAACGTCGGTCGAATCGAGGGGAATTGGTAAAGGGAGAAGAAGATATTTGTAGGTCGATCGACTGGCCGTGGGAGGACGGGAGGATATATACAAGAGGGAGGACGAAAGAAGAACGATGCCGAGAGGAGGACGTAAAGGGGGCTCTGCGCGCGGGACCCCTGCCGAGCAGTTTTGTACCCGAGAGAGGGCACCGCGTCCGAAAAGGGGAACCCCCGTAGTGATAATTAGGGGGCCAAGCGAGTGTTTCTGGCCCCGGTGAGGGTCCTTGAAGTTTCGCCGCCACGACCTCGAAAAAAGGAGCGGCGGATCGCCAGTCATCGTGTTTCACCACCGACATCCGCCTGCTCCTCTTCACCGCGTCTCCCTCACCCCCCCTTATCGTCTTGCCTTCTTCTACGTTGTATATCGGGGGTGGAACCGACGCGAGAACATCAATTTTTCAGTGCCCCGTCCGACGTATGCCTCTTTCCTTCTCCTCCTCCTTCTCCTTTTTTGAGATCCTTTGCATCCGTGGGATTTCCTAGGTCATGGCTCTGTCATCTGGTACTCGACGGACGGATCGTTCTCCCTCCTCCCTTAACCCCAGTCGATCGCTAGGATCTTCGATCATGGTGCTTTCCGCGCCTTTAGGCCGGGCACACGCCGAGAACTGCTACCCTTCTTTTCTCCCGGCGCACCATCTGTCCCCCCAACGCTGACCGAGAGGTTGAGACTTTGTGACGATTTCTACAGTCGTCTCAAGTATGATTATAATTTACGTTTATAAGTATACGATATATAATAAAGTATATACGCTACATAATACGATAATTTATACAGATATCATAATTGATATATTTAATGCGAGAATTAAAAAAGATGAAGAAATTAAGTTTTGTGCATATATAAATTAAAAAAAAGTTCAATCCAAACTATTACAATGGCTTAACATTTTAATGATCAATATTTAATCGATTGCAATTTCTAATCGATCTCCTTATAAGAGAAACAACTATGCTCCGATTAATTTATTATTTAAAAGTATTACTATGAGATTGTATATGTGATCTAAATAAATGGACAATAAAAGTCTTTTCTTCAAAGTTTGTTGTTTTTACTTTTTTTAAATATCGATGAATAGCACAAACGTGATACAAAGCTTTTCCACAAAGTATGTATATATGTTCCATGTAACGCGGTTAATCAAAGCACTTCGGCTATGTATCCCTTCAAAATCAGCAATCCACACATTTTATAGCCTCGGAGCTAGATTACCCTCTTCGTGTGCAGGTCTACCGAAACGTACGCACAATTTAATGGCTCACGATCCATTTAATGCAAGAGGGGCTGATATGAAATCGCGAAAACGAAAGTGGGGAGCCAAGGACTTACGCGAGGTAATCAAACGAGTGGTAGCCCCGAATCCTAATCCTGGCAATAAATACACCCAAAGAAGTCGAACCAACAATCTTGAAATCTTTCGTACGATTCTTCGTTTGCGAAAAACTTCGATAGCATTTGCCATAGCAGCGAACTCCATCTTGATCGAACAAAGTATCCGACTAAATTGATTGCCCGTCATGAATTTTTTCAGAACTTACAACACTTATTATAAAAGGATGATAACTTTATTTGTTCCATATTTTTATATAATATAACACATGGAAAGGTTCTTGATTATCTCAGCGCCCTAGTTTCTAAGAAGACACGACGCAGATGCGATACAATTGCTGCGGCATTCGAACTAAAGAAATATCATATCCGTGATCCTCCCCTGTGCGGAAGGAAGGTATACAAGAGGGGTTTGTGCCAGCTCGCCACCACCTGTCCGACGTCACGCGGACACTGTCTGTCGATCACGCAAACGGTCTGTCTTGTCCGGTGCTCTCTGCAACACAGCCGACGGACAGTTCCACTTGATTAACCGAGACTCATGCGTGCGACGCCGTTGATCCTAGAGTGTGATCGAAGCTGATGTCGCGCACGAATTATACGCGACAGAATAGAATGCGGAATAGAATCTCATTACGATTTCTGCTGTCGTGCAAGTTTCTTAAAGTTCCTTTCCTCTTTCCATCTTTCATGGATTTATATCTAAGACATCTTTGAGATGTATATTATCTTTTACTACGTTTGTGACAAAAAGTATATTTATCATAAATGTTATGCAATGATATTTTAATAATTTAAAATAAGATTCTTAATTAAATTTGAAGAACTTTGCTGTATTGAACAGTATTACATATATTTGAAATATTTATTAAATAAATGAAGTAAATAAATTATTTATGAAAATATTGTTTTGTATATATTAAAAATTGAACTTGAGAAATATAAAAAATAATTAAAAATCTTTAATTAAAAATAATGTAATTAAATATAAAATTGTATCTCCAGATTGATATACAAGAATCCTATCAAATTAATATACTTGCATAAGTTCTATACAAAGTTGAATACAATAAGTAGAAATTGTCTTCAATTATTAATTCTATTACTGTATGCCTATAGGATTATATTATTTATTTAAATACTCCTTGAAAAAGAATTTTGAAATTGCGTTTTTATAAAATGGCTCTGCTGTTGCAAGATAAACATTATATGACGAAAGAGTCAAACCGATAGCGGCCGATCGAAGCCACCATCGTCCGCAAATCGCATGCACTATCGTTGCTACCGAAATGTGGCAACGCACCACGCCTGCCGCATTGTTCGGTCGTCGAGTTTTACGCTCGTTTGCCAATGTCCGGTGCCACTGATGCGCACCGGATATCATAAAAGCGACGAGCTTTAGATCGCAATTCTGCGGTCAAATTGGCGGTAACGTCGTAAGAAATAACGCTCCTGCATGAAAACAAACTATAAGGAATATTGATCAATGTGTAATATATCTTTTATAAGAGATGACATCTTAAAGACAAGCTCATAGTTAATTAACTCCGAGAATTAATTAACTCTGAGAATTCCGATTATGCGCTCTGTATTCTCCATAATTATTTGAATTGTCACACCTATGATCAATGAATCTATATATGCCGAAGATATGAGTCAGTTGTAATAACATATTTTTATAAAACGATCTCGACTAGAAAAATGATCACAATAAAAATCATTTTAACTAAAAGTCATTTTAATTCTTTGTCGTCACGACGATGAGAGGAAGTGCGGCTTCGCGATTTCGATTTCTGTGGCGACCATCGCGACGATGAAGACGGCGTTCTAGCGGACGCTCGAAGTTTGGAAATTCGTGGGGGACGATCAGTCACCAGTCGACGAGATAAATCTGACTCATAAGTTACCGAGGGGGGGTTTACGCCCAGCCCGTGGGCTCGAGGGGTGAACCTATCTACGAGGGAAGGAAGAGGGAGAGGAACGAGAGACGACCTCGATGTAGCCCGTATCAAGATCTCTTTGCATCTCCACCGTACGAAGAGAGGGTGACCAGGGAATCGAAGAGAGGGACAGAGGGAGGACCACGGGGGTGCTTATCTCTACGTTATTCCCGAAGGGCGAACCCCGTCAGCCTGGGACTCGGCAGATAACGTCCCCCCGCTTCGCGCTATACCCCCGGCCTATACTGGGTGTCGAAGTTGTCGAATTGACTGCACGCTCCGATGCGATGCTCTCGGTAAGAATGTTAAAGTCGGGCGGATGAAGTCAGGGGTGCTTAAAGAGATGCAACCGTAGGCACAAGGGCGCACTTTGATATATCGTTCATGAGCGAAACGACAACTTGTTTCTGAAAGGATATATTTCTTACCATTTGATACATAAAGTAAATATGTAATGTAAACTTAAGTATGTAAGTCTAAGAAAAAATATCTATTGTACAAGCAATGTCCGATTTTTATAATGCAATTTATATATTCAATTGTTTGTTGTTTTATATGTAAGTAGCTAAAATAAATGTTTAACAAATAATCTGAAATATCATTCTTTAATCAAATTATTGAATCAAATAATTATTTGATTAAACAATGCTTCTTTTCTATATTCTTTAAACATTAATCTGGTACTTTACTTGAAAAAAAAAACGCTCTTCTCTCTCGTGATTATTATATTATCCAAGAATATTACAAAATATCAAATGCTACGAAAATCCTGCACACGCTCGTCTCTTCAATCTTCTTGCTGCCAGACGCGTCGCACAAGACGATGTATCCCGATTTCCGTCATCAAAGACAGATCTTCTCCGCCTCGACGGACTACCCAGTATAGATGATCGAGTTTCATTTCTCCGGCGGGACCTGCGCTGCTGGTCGCGCTAAGATAAGCCTCCCTCGCGTCGTCTCTTTTTCTCCCGCATCGCATCGCAGTTCGGAGGGGTCGTAAGCGCGGGCGCGTGACAGGGCGTACGTGTGCGTGTGCATTGAGACAGAGGGATGGATCGAGCAGGGTGGCCGGTCGTTCGTGAAATAAGCTCCGCGGGGTTTTGGTGGTCGCGCTTTAGGGCGGCTTAGGGCCGCGCACACTCGTCCCGAGTCGAAACGACTGACTGCCAGTCGTCTACCCCTACCCTCACCTAACCCAGAACGCACCCCCAAAAGGGCCCCCACGAGCCCAGCTGGCGATGACGTTTCCACGTGGGTACCCGCGAGGCTCGCGTGTTTTCGACGTTGCTCCGATGATTTCGCTCTCTCGCCGATCTCTCTCCTTCTCTTTCACTTTTTCTCTTTCTCTCTATATCATACTACCCTCTTCTTCTTTTGCCTACCCTTCCGGATCGCCACGGCCAAATTCCGCAATCGCAAATCACGATTACATCAGTCTCTTGAAAATAAAGT
>Ga0157363_1001750_pt1 | contig 18469 bp, 8 predicted proteins | sample AttsexASBM1_FD_111477 | JGI IMG/M metagenome (GOLD analysis project Ga0157363, IMG submission 111477) | Fungus gardens microbial communities from leaf cutter ant in Ribeirão Preto, State of São Paulo, Brazil - Atta sexdens ASBM1 | ecosystem: Host-associated > Fungi > Mycelium > Unclassified ... | reverse complement strand
TGGGGCGCACCCTTACTTATTTAAGAGGCCAAAAAGTTAAGAGGCCAAAAAAGTTTTGCAAGAGAGACGCGGGGGACTGAAATACAATGGAAGTCCCCATCCCCGGTCCTTAAGTCTCCTCAAATCAAACAGGTATAATACTATATTTTATTAATTGTTTAATTTCTACAATTTTATATTGTACTATAAGTTAGCATGTTAATACAATTATATTAAATTTATTTTAATTATTTTATAATATGTTATTGATTAGCCGATGCTTAAGGATTCTGATTATTTAACTTTATTTAAATTATTTTATCAAGTTACATATTACTTCTAGTTAAAGGATTTGAAGCTTAATGTTAATTGCTAATTTATAAGGTTTTATACTATTTTTAATAGTGTTTATTAACTACTTGTAATCTTTTTTAGTACGCGCGAATAAGTGTTATCCCTTTTTATGTGAATGAGTAACAGATAATCTTTTTTATCTATTTTATATTGTTTATTATTGTCTATTTATAACGTTTTATATGTATTATATTAATATCCAATTAAGATAAATTACAATCATTTTATTATAGCGGAAAACTATAAACTTGTAACCTTTTTTACTATTTTTATAAACTTTCTTTAAAAAGAAAAATACATTTATTATTTAATTTTACTAAAATTTCTTATCTAAATGAAATACATTTATTTTCATATTCTGAAAAACTACTGAATTACACAAAATACTTTTTATTACATAATTTAAAAAACTTTAAAAAAAAAAATACTTTTATTATCAATTTAAATTAAAAATAAAATAAGTTTAAAAAATACTTTTAAATACAGTATTTATTGCTGATAGCTAATTAAATTTAGAGAGCAGCGCAGGTTTTTTTAAGCTGCAAATCAAAAAACAGAAGAATTAGTAAGTGAACAATGCTAAATAATTGGAATTTCTTGACAAACACGATGCAGTTTTATAATTTTATAAGAATGTCGAATAAGTCTCCAAATAATATTAATAAGTTTAATTATACCTTTATAATTCTAAAGACGATATCGATAAGATTTGTAAGCCAAATTAGTATGTCCTCCTAGGTGATTTTTAAAATAACGTAGAAGTGTTAGATCTGAAAAACTTATAATAATTTCTACACTTGTATATCCTTTATTATTTACTAGAATATTTCCATTTCCATCAATTATACCTGCTAGTCAATCACTAAATTCAATAGATGGTGCACTATAGTCTCTGAGGTTCCTACTAGACTATTAATAAAAGTCGATGTTTACCTGCTGATTTCACCTTATTTACTCCATTTTAAGTAGATAGGGATACAATTATAATGTAAATTATACAAATACCACTTATTATCCTAGTTGGAGTAATGTTACAAGATAATTCCAGCTTATAGTGCTGTACATAACCATAATTATATATGGAAAGGACCATAGTTTACCAAAAATCAAGCAAGATGTAATAAAGCCACCACCACTAGGTATGGAAATAAAAATAAAAACAAAACAAAACAAAAACCAAAAACAAAACAAAATCCGAACAGTAAGTAGCCTTTAAATTTATTTTTCTTATTAACTATTTATAATTAAAAATTTTATACTATTTCTTAAAAATATACAAGAAATTTTCGGATATTTATATTAATATTATTGATTATATTAAACTAAACTCACTTATTAGTCGATTAACGTTCTTAATTTAATTAAACTAAGTTTCGCTGCAGATTGTCAAAATATATATTAGATATTTCTGCAATTAATCCGATTTATTTTAAAATTTTATGGGGGGGGTTTAAACGACACTATTTTACATTTTATCGTAATTCCACCAGCTAGTACATGGAGATAAACTAGACGAAGAATAGCTGTAACAAAAACTATCTCATACAAATAGAGGAATTTTATTAATTGTTATACCAGGATTTCGCAAATTAAAAATTTTATTACAAAAAGTTAATAGCACCTAGCATTTAATAAATACCTGATAGATGAATACTAAAAAACGCAAGATCAACAGCACCAGCTGAATTACTACAAATAGCCGACAGAGGTGGTTATCAATATAAAACCACTATTCTCTTATTGGATTTGACTATACCTTCATTTAAGATTACTAGAATAAATAAATTATTATGTTGATTAAAGAATGAAAATTTTTATCTAGTCGAATAGAACGAATTTTTTGCATTTGATTATGAATTTTTTAAGTGATGTATAATTACCATAATATTTATTAAAAGATCGTGCTCATATTCGATATTCAAGTGCTTTAACTCCTTTTTATAGTTTTAAATAAGTATTGTACTATAAAATTAATACCAACATAAGAAGTAAATACAACTGTATTATAAGTATTTTTAACGGTATGCACCTAAAATTTTAGCCTTAGCCTCTAGTACAATTTAATCACCTTTTTTAGTAATTGAAAAAGTATGAATCATTTGTTGCGGTCCTTTTTAACTAGGTAAACTACCTTTTATTTCTGTAAAACCAATAATCCAAGATTTACTTATTACTTTTATAAAACCAAAAAATTTACCTACAATATTTGTCAAATTATTAAAGCCATTCCAAGCAGGTGAAATATAATCAATAGGTATATTTATATTTTTAATAGCAAAGATCATTTTATTTTCATTTTTAGTTAGTATCTGATTATTAGCAATAACAATAGCTTCTTTAAACTTAAAAAAAAATACTAGTAAGTAGCGGAAATTAAACAAAAAATAGGAATAAGAAATTAAATAATATGTTTTATATTACTAATACGATATTCAGCTATATTATTTTTATCTGGAGAAGTAGAAATAGTAATACAACCAGCACTAATAATATATAATATTTTTATATTGATATAGAAGACGTACATTATGCTCATTTTGACTTACTTTAAATTGGAATGTTCAATTTCCTTGAAAAATAGGAAAAAAGTAAATGTATCTTCTCCATCTGTCACAACTACAAATCAGTTATAATCTTCTAAATTATATTAGGTATAAACCCCTATGTTTAATTACAATATGTGTAGTCTCTGATGGATTTTCTATTTATTTATTTATTATTATATTCAAAGAAGCAGGAATTCTAAAAGACAAAACTGAATATGAATTTGAGTTAAAGAAATTATTCGACAGAATCAAGCTAGATTAACTAAAACAATAAAGTATAGGAGAGTTAGCCTACCTAAATAATTAGTAATTTTAATAGATAACATTAATAGAACCATGCCAATAGACTAGGTAAGCAGGAAAACACAAGCAAACATGATAGTGAGTTAAACTCAATCGAAGAACGAGAACGAGATCTAATCTACCATGAGACATAAGTATATTCGAAAGGCACTCTACACTTGTATCGAGACAGCCTTATTGTTATTATCAAGGGTAAGTCAAGGGTCACCACTATAACCAACTCTATCAAATCTAATAAGAAATAAAATATTATTACAAAAACAGACAAAACAATACTTCAATAGGCCGATGTTTTAAACAATTTTTAGTAATGAACCATTCAATGATAAAAACTTTCTAACCTTTCCTCCAGAATGTGGGAACAACAGTAAATTGAAGCAAAAGCCAATGGTTAAAAAAAGGTACTTTCATAAACTCCTTAAATTAATAAGGTTAAGATATAAAGCGTATAGCCTATACCCATAACTAAAAGAAACAAAACAAAACAAAAACACTCAAGCTATGCAATAGTGGAAGTATCACAAATGCAACAAGAATAGACAAACTTTTTTAAGTTAAATAACCAGTATCGAGAATTATTGTCAATTGATTAATTATACTTTAATAAAATGAATAAATTTGATATACCTAAGTCTTTAAAATCAAAAAGGCTTTTATCGGTGACAATGTAAAGTACATCTTTCATATCTAAAGAATAATAACCTATTTTTTCCTGAGCATTTTCAATTCTATTTTTATCAGATCTATAACTTCATTTTTATTTTCCAGTGTAGTTCCAGTCCTATTATATAAACTTATTAAAATCTTTATATAAATTATATGTTATTTGATTGGGTTTAACATACTTTATTATTGAAAAAATTTAATAAAATGGTACTATAGCCAAATTTATAAAAATTTATAAGTTTCATATCTGTTTGATATAAGTTTTAATACTGTTTTAATAAAGAGAACAAGACTTGTAATTAAGATTACTACAATTTCTTAAAGCAAATTTTAACTTGTTTGTAAGTATTGCTGCTGCTGTTGTTATTAATTCTATTTTTATTATTTTTTATAGTTTTATTCTTATTATTTTTATAATAATATTTTTAGGTTTAATTGATTTTTTTTTTTACTATCTTCTAATAATTTTATTAATCTATCAATTTTATTGATAAAACATTTTAATCAACAGTATTTTCTTCTTCAATTCTAATAACTTTATTTGTTGAATAAATACAATTACCGATTCTATATATACAAAGTGTTTCACCTAGATTAAAAAAATATTTCTAGTTCTTAATTTTATTAAATCATCAATTGAATTCATTGAATAAATCTTTAAATTCAATCTAATATTCCTATATAATTTTGTTATTTTAATTTTCATTTTTATATTTTAATTTTACGTTCTCGTATACAGTAAAAAAAGTTTTTCCTCGATTACACCACCCTCATTTTTATAATTCTAGAATTGTTTTAATAAGAATAAAATTAATTAAATTTTAATAAATACTTTTATAGTACTTTTATTTTTTGTTTGTTTTTTGAAATAAATTCTATGTGTAGTTTTTTATTTTTTTAAATAAATGTACAAATTGATCCTACATTACTAGAAAATTTTTAAATGTTTTTAATAATAAATTAAATATTAATAATCATGAATTGAATCTATTGACACTATTAAGGGTAATATTGAGAAGCAATGTAAATTATTTAGTAAGCAGGTATTATAATGTTGGAAGTAGAAACAAAAGTCCATTCATAAATAATGAGTAGATTAATTTAATTACGAGATATTGTTTAATGAAGCATTTAAAGATGTATTAAAGATATAAATAATGTTTATATTAAGTGGGTTTCTAAAAAAAAAAATAAAGATATTAAAATGAGTCTTTTATTAGTATTGGTAATAAGGTTAAATACAAAATTAAAATACTTTAGTTGAATTAAATAAAATTTAGCTTAATTAGTATTCTCAACATTTAAATTAGATAATAATAAGATAATTAATAAAGGAAGTGTTTTATCTAAAATGTCTAAAATAGATTAAGATAATATAAATAAATTTAAACAAAACAGAGATATTTATAATTATCCGGAACTAAAAAAAATAAGAATTTTTAAATCCCTAGCTAAAAGGAATTTTAAGAAAAAAAAACTAATTAATTAGTACAGTATAAATAAATTTTTAAATAAAATGTTAGAAAATCTTGATAATTGAAACTGGAATATAGGTAATAAAGATTATTATAATCTAATTGTTATTATAATTATTATATATTTAGGAATTGTTAAATGTATGGTATTTCATACAGCTTATCTCAAATAGTTAATTTAAAATCACAGTGATGATAATAAAAGAACTAATATTGTATAAGTTTAGGGTATAAAGTTATTAGATTATATAAATATATTAAATTAGATGATAATCAGATATTAAATCGTACCTTTAAGTGATATAGTTATTATAAGATATGGATGATATTATTATATTCCAATTAGGTGATACTTTATTACATTTAATTACAGATAACTGTTAAATAATCAAGGAATATGTTATTAAGTTTAAGAGTAAAGATACTCATCTTGTAATAAGAATGATTGATAAATTTGATTGTAATTTAACTTAGAAGGTATTAATTTAGAGTAATTACCTAAGCAAACTTAACCTAGATTGATAGAAGAGAAAGCCTTACATAAATACAGATACAACTAAACTTCATTTATTAAAAAAACTTTAGTAAGTCACACCTTATATGATAGTATTATTTAAATAGTATTAAATTAATAATCAATAAACATATGCTAAATTTAGTACTTCGGGAATTGGGTTAATCTAATTTATTTAATGGTCATAACAAATATAAACCTATTTTAGATATAAAATATAAACAGATTAAAGCTAATAAAATTTCAAGTAATTGTAATTATAATTAATATACTAATATTATTACAATGGATACTCTATATATAGTATTATACTTAAAGTAAATAATTATCAAGCTGGTGAACTAGGAAGATCTTTACTATTTTTAGCAGAAGGTGGGAAATTAAGCCAGACAAAGACAGATAAATAATGTTTAAATATGATTTTAACTAATTTAGCCGATCAATGTAAAATACCAATTAAATATAGAATATAAACAGTTGATCTTATCATTAATGAATAGGTAGAAGCATCTATAATTTATTAAAAAAATTTTATGTTTAAGATAATTTATATATAAAATATAACCTATTAGCAGCCAATTTATTTTTATTCTTTTTTGCTATACTATCTAGCTTGAAAAATCCGATATAAGATATATCAAATCCTATATTATTCTATGCTAGTTGTAGTAAATTCAACACATTGGTGCATAAACTTTAGAAAAATAATTAGCAATTAATGTTAATGTGTATAGTAATAATTCGTACCCCTTAAGTGATGAGTTATTAGTTATTACCCTCAATATTTCTATGTTTTTACTTAGGTAAATTAAATAAAATTAGAATCAAGATAGAATAATTAAGATACGTTAAGTTAAATAGAAAAATGATTAAGAAATCTTTAATGACAATACCATACAATATTTAATTGACCGGTGTTGGTTAAAATCTAATAGAACATTTGAAGATATATTGATATAATAAGATTTTATAAAATAAAATAGGATAGTATAAGTTAGGTTAGATTGTAATATGATAGGGGTATTAAAGAAAATTTGGTTTTGTTAAAATTATGCGCAAATATTTAAACATATTCCTTTACGTACTTACATCTCACCTCATCATAATTTGGTCAATTAACTAAAATAGTATACTTTATATTAAAACCTACATTAAGATTATTATCTGATTCTTTCAATAGTATGATAAATATTTCTATTAAATTAAAATTACACCTGCAGATTTACAAATTAGTTATACAAATATTAAGTTTGAATAAACTAAAGTTAAAAAAACTATTGAAAACAAGTAAGGTTGCTACAATTATTATAGCAGTACCTACTGATTTTGTGGATAAACTAACTATGAAAAGATAAATCATGCCAAATTTCATACATTCTTTAGATGCAGCTAATGTTCACTTGGTGTTAGTAAGCATGTCTGATAGATCATTACCAGTTTATATAATACTTGATTGCTTTGCAAGTACAGCTAACAATCTTAAGAAAAATATTAAACTAGTAAAAGCTGTTTTCATTAATATTTTACTTTTACGAAGAAGGTTATTATCTAAAACTTCATCAACATTATGTTGCTGCTATCATAAGTGAAACTGATTATTACCAACCTATTGGTTTAACTTAGAATGGAGAAGTATCATCCTATAATGATAATAAGGATACTATTAAAGATTTAAATGTAATTTCATTTACCAGTGTAAAAAGAATTATAGATAGAAATACCTAATAAGTGATTAATCTATCAACACTACCGTCAGGATATACTGTTGATTAGAAAAATACAAAATTAAATGATTTTATTAAAGGTTTATTCAATTCTAAATATTTTATAGGATAATTTAAAGTTGTTTAAACTTACCTGACTGCAATCTTAAAGGACTCTATCTAAATCGTACAGAAGATTATATTGAAAGTTGAAACAAAGAAAAAAAATTCAAGTCCATAATGAATCAATTTTGCTTTAAACCATTATTGGTGTGAGTCACTGATTATGAATGAATTGAATACAAGAAATAACAAAACAAAAAAACCATAAAAATAATGGTAGGTTACTATTTAATTGCTGTTACCTTATTTTTAATAAAAAACAACATCTATAATTAAAAATTTCCAGTTTACATTAAACACAGTTTTCTCAGTGATTATATTATTACCTGTGACTTATTGGATTTAATTTTTTTAAGATAATTTATTGAATTCGATTTCGCTACCTTTGTTCCTAATTTGAGTTGTATCGGCGTATTCAAAGATGGAGAAGTATAATTTTGGTTTAACGAATATACCCTTTTTTAACTTAGACCATAACTACTATTTAACTATTTCCATCCAATTCAAGGTATGGTAAGGTTTTAAGAAAATTAAATTCTCATTATTACATGTCAATGCTAGGTTACCGGCTATATTTTTAAAGGATTAATTGTTGCTCTAGCATACGCTTAAAATTTTTGTAAGATATTTGAACAGCTGAGGGTATCCCTATATCTTTATATATTTTCTAGTTTAATTTACCCTTCATCGGCTAATCTGTATTGTTCGTCATATAATCTTCTTAATTTTATTTTAATCTTGGAACAGTTCTAATTAAGAATAAATCATATGATAATTAAATTAAATCATTATAATGTTAACTCTTAGTTATTTTTTCAACAATTTTTGTTTATTAAGTAATATAATATTATATTATGGAGCTATTTAGCTTTAACCAAATTTACCGTAAGTAGAATTTAAATTAGAAATATTTTAGATACACTATCTGTTGCTGTAGATTTTTGTAAAATTTTTATTTTTAACCACAAGCCCAAGTTAAAGTTTAACCCCTGCGTTTCTTTTTCAAATTTTAAATACCTTATTTTAAATCAACACTTTAAAGGTATTCATAGAATTATTAACTAGGACAACTAAGTTAGCCTCATCTTTGATAAGAATAAAAAAGGTCACACTTATCTGCTGTTATCTTAGCAAACACGATTCCTAACTTATAATAATCTAAATCTGTATTATTGTTAAATAATGGATTAAAGTTTGGCATAGCTGTTTTAATACCTTTAGATATAATGGTAATTCTTATCGTAATGGTAGCCTTCAATCACAAATATCTCACTACTTGCAACACAAAATATACAGTTTTTTCCGAAATAAGCTTTTCTTATAAATTTTTTTCTAAATTTTAATCATTTTAATCTTATGTATATTGTACTTGTTACCTAAACCACAACTAGCTAAAGGTAAACTAGGTAATGTGTTAAAATTAGTAATATTAAAAGTTAAATTAACATAGTAGTATTAGCTAATTTGAAATATAGCTTATAACAATCCCAGAACATCAGATTTGAAATATTCTATAAAATCTTTTTTTTAATGTATCAGGTAAATTATTGTATGTATTTAATATAGAATCAGTTAATTTTTAATAAAATCTTAAAAATAAGTTTTAATGTCTGGTTAAGGACAAATATTATTTAAGTTATCCTTACTTACAAATGTATGTGGGATTAAAACTTTATTAATAGTACAATTAAATGTTTTTAGCATTTTATATTATGCTGTAGAAACCATTTTTGGTTTATCCTTTAAATTGACACTTAATTTTATCTATTTATCTTTTTATTCTAATAGTTAGAATATCTTTATCTACTCAGGTTGAGTGCATTTTTCTGCTAAAGTTTTAAAGATGAATATATAATATAATCTACCTAGGTTATGTGCGGATAAATTATATCCGTTTCTACTTTACTTGTCTTCACTAATATAATTGAATAAAACATGGAATAATTGACTCTAATTATATCATAACCATTATTTAAACCTTTAGAAGTATCAATAATATAATCATCATAATTACATGTATTTAAAATAAGCTACACCTACAAAATATACACTTAATTATCCACCTAATTTAGTTTTGTTACCATAAGTTTAGAAATCAATAGCACCCATATTTTTTGTTTAATTATATAATTGTTTTATCTGTATATCCCCAAATCATATCAGGAAATTGGTACTATTTTTATTTTATCTGTTTATACCATAAACATATCCGGTAAATGATACTATTTTATAGTATTTAACATGACCATTATCGTTATGATATTTATAATACCCTATTTCTCTTGTAATTGCATTTTCAGTTATAATTTAATAAGTCCATTTTTGGTAGGGATATTTATGACTATTCCATTAAACTATTGTAGTTTTCCATGAGTTAATATGACCAATACAAATTAATGTTTTGTTAGCTGGAATATTCCCTAATAATAATTATACTACATCATTATCAATAGAATTGTTTGTTTTTTTATATTAACTTTAATATTAGGACATTAAATTTTAATAAAATCACACATGTCACTGTTATTATAGAAATCTAACTGAGTAATACTATAAAGTATTGGGGATTCTTTAAGATAAGTAGTCTATTTAGATTGATTCATAAATTTCATAATTTTTCCTAATTTATCTTGACTGTTTATTTTATCCTTTTCTTGCTATCTAAGCACTAGCTCTACAATTTCTTTTTTTTTTATAACACCATTTTAGAAAAATCCAAATCAGATATCCAATCTTTCCAAATAACACTAACTCTACAATCCTTTATCAAATTCCAATCAAATTTTAATTGTTAATATTGTTAATATTCATGTTATTTTTAGATTTATTAATATTAGAGTTATTGAATTCTTTAATTTGTATAAATTAATTTCCTAGTTTAAATTTAGTATAATTTCTATTAAGAAATGAATTATTAATATAGAAGTTTCTAATTATTTAATTATTGATTAAATTCATCTTAGATACACATTAATAGTGTAAACTGACATTTTGCTTTATTAAGGATCTCATTAATAACTTTTAAAACCACTTTCTTTTTTAAAATAAAATTTATAAATTCAAAGTATTAAAATTATTAATTAATTAAGTAAGAAACAATATTACAATTAATATATCAAATAGTAGTTGAAAGAACAAGCCAAACTTTTTGTTTATTTTAATTTACTACTTTGTCTGCAAATTTGGATTGGATAAGTGGTAAAGCCTTACAAGTTTTATTTCCTAAAATAGGGAAAATTTTTTAATTAAAACTAAATCAATTCTAATAGTAAATAGTTTCTTAACTGATAATAAAATTAAAAAAGGTAAAAACTATCTTGTCATTAAATACTATAGCTGATTTTTATCAAAAAAAGTTTAAATCTGAAATAGTTTATATTACTATAATTTAAATCTAATAAAGTTTACAATATAATTTATATTACTATGGTTAATATTTTTATTATTATAAATTTGGGGGCTGTTAAAAATAAACATTTTTTGTGTAATGAAATTAATTTTTATTGGGCACTCCTTAATTGCAATCATTAAATTTTTAGTTTATAACGAGCCTGCGGGGTATCAAATTTTGTTTTTTATTCCTATTAAGCAAGTGGGGAAAGAAACTAGTAATCAGCAAATAAATTAAAATTTTAGCTGACTATATTTAGTATTAAAATAAAACTATCTTTAGTTCATTATTAAATATAAGATTTTTTTTTCTGGGGCATAAATTTTAGTAATAAATTTAATTATTTATTTTTATTTTGTGTTTATAAAAACAGGCACTGTGAGATTCGAACTCACGACTTCTTTGGGAAGTACTCGTTTTCAAGACGAGCGCCATAAACCAGACTCGACCAAGTACCCTTTATTTAAATATATATATTATTTAATATCCTGCTGATCGATTATTTTTTATACTTTCTTTACCTTATGCTAGACTTATCTTAGTTATTAGGAAAGCAGGCAACTTCTACCTTTTTATTTTTGTATAATCACTTGCTATTAATATTCAATTGCTGATGAACCCCTATTCAAATAAGACCTAAGGGATTCGAACCCTTATAATATCCATTATGAGCGAACTGCATTAACCATTATGCTAAAGTCTTAAATTAATATTATATTTAATAAAATTAAACAGTTGTAATTTAGTAAACTAATAAAATGCTTTTTTGTTGCAGCTAGATAAAAATATATTGAATAGGCTATATAATATATATAAGCAACTAAGCAACTACTATTATTTGTTTATATATTATTAATTATATACTATTACTTTTTTAAAAAATATATCAGATTAAAAATTTTAAGGAGTAGAGTAATCGAAACTCTGTCTGTAAAGTGTAAATTTACTGCTAAACCACTCAGCTAACCCCCTTAATAATTAAGAATAAATTTATTTATTGCCTTATTTTAAATATTATATCCTTAAATTGTAATATCTGCTTCGACTTTCTAATAAAAAAGCATAAAAACAAAGCTCCGATATAACCAAGGCAAAAACAACATCAAAAAAGTGTAAAAAAATATTAAATATAAGATATTTACAAAATAGTTATTGAGTACTATTACTATTTGAATAAAAAAAAGGCCCCTATCTACTAAAAAAAAGCACAGCAGCAGATTTTATCTTTTCTGTATCTGCAAAAGCAAACATAAGCAGTAAGCAATTACTGGAACCTAAGTTGACTTACTTAATTTAAATTTTTATTTACCTCCCCCCTACAAACTAATCAGATATAAATCTATAAATATATTTAAATAATATTTTTTGCTGAAAGGGGGTTTATTTTGATCTATTCTCCAGCAGCACCTTCCAGTACGGCTACCCTGCTATGACTTTTGAGATGTTACTCAGAAGAGTTAACTGATACTAATTAGCTTAACAAACCCGACCTATATGTCAAAACCAACAAACTATTTCAAGTAAATAAATACCATCAAAGATTATTAAATTTTATTTAAATAATTAAATAATAAAAATACATAAAGGGCTATAGCTCAATTAAATTTTTAAATGTTGCCAATTTAACAGCAACAACTTGGTAAATTGTGTTATTTTTTATACTAAGATACACATCTATTATCTTGCTGTTCTAGTTTTTACAAGACACATAGTTAGCAGACTTAGCAGTAAATTCATTCTAAAAAGCTTAGAAAAAACAAAACAATAAACAATACCAAATTGTCAAATAAAATGAGTAATAAGCAAAGATTTGTAGAAGTTGTAATTTTGCGACAGTTTCCCCCATCCCGAGCTTCGCCCCAGCGACAGACAGTTAGTTCATCCCGAATGCATTATTCACCGTTGCGTACTAATCAACGATTACTCGAAATTCCTTCTTCATGTTACCGAGTTTCAGGCAACAATCTGTTTATTAAACTATTTTAACTTTCTTTAATGATTAGCTCTTCTTTTTTAAATTATTTAAAGTTTTGCGTCACTTTGTAAAAGTTTTTTGTGGCACGTCTATCATGGTAAATCAAATTTAACATACAATTAAATGAAGTCAACTTTAAGTTTTACCTTCTAAAACTAGCTACTTTTTCGCATTAAGTAACTGAGGACTGGAAATTATTTCTATCTAAGTTCATTTTTTCTACTATTTTGACAATTTTGCTAAAACCTGATTCAGTTAAATGCTCTGTAGTTTCCATTATTTCTGCTACTTTTTTAAAATCAGAAAAATCTAAGCTTTTAACTCCTAGTATATAATACTTATTAAAGAATGGTATAATTTTATTTACAATATCAGAGTAATTTTTAATTTGAAGTAAAATATATTCTCTTTTTTCAGATTCATAAATATATTTACCAATTAAGATATTATTATAAAAATAATTTGCTATACCAATTAATAATGCTTGATCTCTAACATGAAGACAGGTTCCAAATATTAATCGCACTCTATAACCTATTTTATTTTTACTTTTTTCTAAAGAAACACTAAATGTTGAGTCCCCTGAAACAAAACCAGAGATCCAAAAAGGATCAGGGATTCCATTAAAATTATATTGAGGTCTAGGTACAGGTACAATATTTGGGAAAGCTTCCTTTAAAACTTGACTAAGACCTTTATTAAGATTGCTTTTCAAAGCTACTATTTTTTCAAGGCCCTCTTGAGTTAAATGTTGTTTTTTCTTTATTAATTCATAACATTGTTTAAATAAAACAAAATCAGAAACTTTAGCTCCAATAAGTGAATATTTGTCAAAGTGGTCAACGATAACTTGTAAATCTTGTAAATTATCAACTCTATATATAGCAGTATTAATACTATTTTTTCTAACTTTCCCTACACCTAAAGTATGTCTAATACTTTTTAATAATTCGATATCTTTAATATGTATTGAAAAATTTGGAGTGACTCTCCACTTCAATTTAGCGTTATCTGTCTTGTACATAGATACAATGAACGAAGCTTCAGCATCAGAAAATCCGGTAATAAACCATGGATTCATCTTAGACTGACAAGATTTTTTAGAATAATTTTTGTTATTTAATTGTTTAGTAGGGAATTTGACGGGATAATTTCTTTCGAAACCCATTAGAGTACACCTTAATTGCATTTTTTGTTTTTTAGCTATGCAATAATTACCGTCTACTCGTTGCTCTTGTACAGTTTCTGTTTGCGTCACAAATTCTGATTTAGATCCGCGATAGCCCATTTCAGTTTCCTTCATCTTATGACTTATTACCATACATGAATAATTACTTCATCCACTTATAACTTTTCAATTATAGTTTGGTACCATAAGCTTTAAGGTTTCCCCGGAGTTTGGTAATTTATGCCAATTTAGTGTTTTCCCAAAACACTTCTCAGCCCAGTTCGTTAGGGCCATAACGACTTGTCTTAGCCCCTTGTGATAACTTTTAGTAATCATTCAATGTTAAGTATAAATTAACAATAGGGATTGCGTCCGTTGGCGGAACTAACCTAACTTCTCAAGACACGGACTGACGACAGCCATGCAACACCTGTAATTTTCACCCAAGAGTGTTCTTTACTGCTAATTTTAATTAAAATTTTATCATTAGTAGTAGTATCTCCCTGATTCTTTAAAAAAAACTTTAAAAAAAAAGGCTGCTGCAACCTAAGCTACAGAAACACAAATAAAGAGAAACTATTCAAGAACTGGTAAGATTTTACGCGTACTGACGTATTAAACAACATGCTTCACTTCGTTTGCTTCAAGAGCGACTAATTTTTTTGGTTTCAGTTTTGCAACCGTACTCGCAAGGCGGAATGGTTATCGCGTTAACATCGCTACTAGCCTTTATTAAGACTAACAACTACCACTCATCGTTGACAGTGAGAGATATCTGGGTCTCAAATCCTATTTTCTATTCTCACCTTCGTTCCTCAGCGTCAATCATTATTGGATAAAAGTTTACACCTTAAGTATTCCATTTAGTATCTACGGATTGTATCCCTACTCTAAACATTATTTGGTTTATCCTCTTTTTGATTCTAGCTTTAATTCATTATTAAATTATTTATCATTTAAGACAAAGCATATTAAATAATAACTTTTAAAGCGGCCTACTTACCCTTTACGCCTGATTCATGGTCACCAGATTTATCTTGCTATATTTTTCTACCTGTGTTAATTCCTTCTTTTATTTTTCTAATTTCTGCTAAACCCTCATTGGTTAAATGAGCACCGGATTCGATTAAATTAGCAATTCTACATCAATCTAGATAATCTAGATATTTAATACCGGAAATAGGATATTTATTAAAGAATGGTATAACTATTTGGTTTACCTCCGAAAATTTAGTTATTACTAAATATAAAGCAGGTTTTCTATAATCTCTTTCTAATCTACCAGCTCCTAAGTATTTAATTATTAGCTCCATTAAGCTAGCATCACGGGCGTGTTGTGATATCCTAAATCTTAAATATACTTGATAACCAATAATATTTTTGGACTTTTTAATCCCAACATCTAAATTTCCCTCACCACTTACGAATCCTGAAACCCATTTTGGATCTGGGATAAAATTAGATTGAATATACCCTCTTTTTGCTGGATTAATTTTATTGCTAAATTCTGATTTTATAATATCAGATAAACCGGTATTCATAGATGCTTTAATATTAATAATTTGTTTTAAACCATTAGCTGTAAGATGTGCACCTTTATTCATATGCTCAACTATTTGCTCAAATAATAAAAAATCTGCACCTTTTTGTGTTAGAAGAGGATACTTTTTAAATTGAGGAATTACAATAGAACTTAATTCATTAAGACTAGCTACTGAATATTTTAACACATTAGCTTTCTTATCTAAGCTTATTGTACCTATCCCACCAAAAAAGTCTTTTAGTTGATAGATTAAAGAACTATCTTGTTGATTTAATCCTATTTGATAAAAAGATCTTACAACCCATCCAGTTTTGTATGCTTTATTTTTATAAATTGTAGTGCAAAAACTAACTTCAGCATCTGTGAAACCTGTTACAAACCAAGGATTTAGTTTAGATTTAAAATCCGAAGTAGAAAAAGTTCTAATACTTAATTGTTTAGAAAGGATTCTGGTTGGATAATTTCTTTCGAAATCCATTAGAGTACACCTTAAGTTTTTAATTAAAAACCAACTACCGTCTACTCGTTGCTCTTTTACAAAACTTCTATTTGGTATTGGGATATTTAGAATTTTTGATTTAGATCCGCGATAGCCTATTTCAGTTTCCTTCAGTTTAGAACTTGTTACCATACCCAGGTAATTACTCTGGCCACTTATAAATTTTCAATTATAGCTTGGTATTCTAACCTTTAAGGCGTCCCCGGAGTTTGGCAGTTTATCCCATAATAATGTTTTCCTAGAACATATAACAGGACGACTAACGTTTGCGTTCCTGGTCTTACCGAGTCTTCTGGCACCAGTAATTTGGACAACACTTATAGTAAGGTACAATCATTATTTTCCCTTACGTTATCTCAAGTACCACATACAAGTGATATTAAGATTTCAGTTAGCTAGTTCACTCTTGCGAGCATTGACTAATATTCTTGACTGCTGGTAGATTACTCTACTTGGGGCATTTCATTCCCAATGTGGCCATTTGTTCTATCAAACGTGGCTATTGATCATCGGCTTGTTAGGCTTTTACCCTTCCAACTACCATTAAACAAAATAAATCAATTCTTATAGCGATACTTTTTTAATAATATTGTATATAGTTTTATATTGATATCCTATAATAGATATAAAATATCGTATCCTTTATCATAAATATGCTAATTTATGTTTAATTAATTCTAGCTGATAAATATTTTTATATAACTCATATCTAAATAATAAATTAATATTGTTTGATACTCCACTAGAAAAACGGATTGAGCAGTTTCACTATATGAAATAGTTTCATCTTAAACTATATACTTTTGAATTTTTGTTTTGAAAATTAATTAAACTATCCCCTATTCGAGAGGTCTATAAGGTATCTTATTTATCATTACTCACCTTTACACCATGGTCTAACCACTAACAAGTTAATTTACTAATTATTAAAATGCTATTATATATATTTTATATAAAAACATAATTAACATTATTTTACCCTTATTAGTTTCGAGTTACCATTGATTCGCATGTCTTAAAACTACTGAAAAACGTTCAATCAGAGCCAAAATTAAACTCATACAGAATAATTCGATCAAAATTAATTTTATTTAAAGAATTTACATAACTTTACCACTATTTATTCAATTTAAAAATGGATTTAGCTAATTCTAATTAACTTTGTCTTATTTTATCTGCTTTTTGCAATTTATCTAATCAAATATTATATTATACTCTTTTAATTAATGATTAAATTTTTGTTATTGTCAATTTATATTAATTTTATAAATATATTTCATTTGTTTTAAACATTTTGTTATTAATTTATTATTCTCAATTTAGTGATTATTTTTAGTCCTTTTTTAAATAAAACTTTTATTATTTATCTTATTTATATTTTATAAATTATATTATATTTAATAGCTGATTAAGGCATATCTTGATTTTCTTTAATTTTAAATTCTTAATATTTTAAATTCTAATAGTACAAATTTAATGGTTGTTACTCACGTAATTTTTATAAAAACTCATTAAAATAAAACTATTAAATTAGTTTTTTTATCTCTTCTTCATGGTTTCTTAGTTCTTTTAAAAACTTAGGGAATAAGAGTAGCATAAAAGGGAAAAATACTAGCCGAATTAGATAGGTGATTTTACTTATCTTAATCTCTTAACAATACTAGCCTAGATCTCTAATTATGAGTTATACAATTAGGTACTTATACGAATTAGGTAATAAGACGATTTAGATATTTTTTATATTACTATTACTTTGTACTAAGATTTTTTTTAAGATAAACTACGAATACTCCCTAGTGGGTTACATAGATTAGCCATATAATTAATAAGACGAATTAGTTCTGTTAATAATACTAAATTAGGTAGACTTTACGACTTAATAAATCCTACGTATACTTCAACTAAGACTTCTAATAATTCTAATACTTCATTTAAATAAACTAATTTTACCTGATTAAATGATCAAAACGTGCAAAGGGTAGGTGGAAATACAACATTGGATAAAAATGATAACAGATAAAAAAAATTTTAAATTTGTTATTTGTTTTTTCTTAAATCTTGCACTCTTTCATGAATTCTTTGTACTATTTGTTTTCTGATTATTCTTATCTTAGTCTCCTTGGTTCTTTCTTCTTTTGATAAAGTGTATAAAAGTATTTAAATCAATCAATATTCTCAAATAAAAAATAAAGTAATAAAAGTATTTCAATCATACAACAATTAACAAAAG
>Ga0157363_1001749_pt1 | contig 18475 bp, 14 predicted proteins | sample AttsexASBM1_FD_111477 | JGI IMG/M metagenome (GOLD analysis project Ga0157363, IMG submission 111477) | Fungus gardens microbial communities from leaf cutter ant in Ribeirão Preto, State of São Paulo, Brazil - Atta sexdens ASBM1 | ecosystem: Host-associated > Fungi > Mycelium > Unclassified ... | reverse complement strand
TTCTCTCTTTCACCGCTATGCCGGTTTTCGACATCAAAATCACCGTTCTTGAAGCGTTGAAACCACTCACGACACGTTCTTTCACTAATAGCGGCCTCACCATAAGTATTTGAGAGCATTCGATGAGCCTCAGCCGAAGATTTCTTCATATTGAAGCAAAAAATTAAAACCTCCCGCAAATGACGAGAATTTGGTTCGTAAACTGACATTTTCAATTGAGAATAATTTTATGATGCAGACACAAATCGACTAATGTTTCTATGGAATTATGTTGACAGATGCCCAAGTTTATTGTATGACGTCTATGATCTATTCATTTCGATCACCACTTACCGCTAAAGCCATCTGTAGGAAAACGGCGGAAGCAAAGTTGTACACCTAATAGCTAGAGTACGTTTCAAAGTCAGACCAAGCTCGTAATCGCCGTCATTCAAATCCGCCGGAAAGTAGCTCACGGCGAGAACATTATTCTTATCGATCAGCGTAAACGTCAGGAACATGTTTCGAACGAGCTAAGTTAAACAGCGCATCGATTCTTAAATTGCTTGTCAATCGTTCGTAGAAATTGTAGATAAAGCTGCAATTGTTGCGACTGTAACGCTGATGAAGCGTGCGATTGTACTGGATTATACTGTGTCAGACCATTCAAGTTCCTTCGACGGTTGAAAATTACCAAAAACTGTCTAAGTACATGACGCGATTCTTTTCGCGTACGGCATCCAACCGGATGTGTACCGGGCCTCCCTCTGGTACGATTCCGCTTTCGTTTTGACGTACCTCTTCGATCGGTAATGTAATACGCATAAAGATACCTCTAAAATACGGAATACGCATAAAGTTTTCAAGTTGTTGCAATTGCACGTCGGTAGATACTCCTCTTTGCACTTTTAATGTTTCATTGACGTTTTTTTTTTCTACGCGCGACACCTTATCCGCGTTTGTAGGAAGTGAGATAAACGTCTTTCTTGACGCGATTATGACGTTGCAATTTTTTCAACTGATGCTGCGCCGCTTTGTTATCGTTTACTGCTTTGGCGACTGCCGCCGACCAATGATCCGAGAATGCCAGTAGAACAGGCAGGATTCCACCGCGTTTCGCCATCGGAAGTATCCATCCATCCTTCTTCTTCGATAGAAAGCGCATTTATCGTATGATTATCAAGTCTCTTTATCAAAAATACTGGATGTTGATTTACTGATGTTGATATGCATTTGATAACTCGGCAAATTGTAATGCTTCAAGCACTGATGGAATCGTTGCACCTCCGAATCTGTACATGTTCAGGTAATCTGTTCCACAACAGATCTATGCAATTTTCAAACTCTCGCAGTAATACAATTTTCGATATGTATTCCAACTCTTTTGAACTGTGCAGATTGTCTGATACGACGAGAAATATTTCGATTACTGATCAATTTCGCTTTACGCGACTCTATAAACAAATCTGCTCGCGATATCGTTCAGTATTTTGTGGAAAAAGAAAATATGCAGTTCGTGCGAATGATTAAAGTGTCAAATCTCGATAGTAAAATGCAAACCGATAAAGAGATGCGCAAATATGATGGCATACTTCGACCTTTATACGCGCTGTCGTCTGTCAAAATTGACGAACCGTCAAATTGCAAGACGAACGTGCTAATAAGCCTGTTAGAAAGTCCGCATAGCGATTCGAGAACGTGTACGTATACTCGAAATCGCTGCAATAACCGAAACATCGATACCTAATTAATTTGTTAGCACCGATTGAAGAAATCGGCTATTTTACGTTCCAATAACAGCGTCGGTTCCATCGAGCGAGACGTTTCCGAATTCTATCTTTATATTTGATGACGTGGCATGCGACAAGCAGGATGTGATAAAAGAATACTTTGCAATGGGACGCACGAATATCAATATTGCTTCTATCTTGATCAAATGTATGCAAAGATACCGAAGCATCTTATACGCGACAATGCAAATCTTTTGATCTTGTTCGAACAATTTGCAGCGTGTTTACAACGATCACGTGAATACCGACATGTTCTATGAGGATTTCAGCGATTTGTGTAAATGTTGACAGCTAAAGTATGGATTTCTAGTGATTGACAAGGATAGTGCGCTTACTGATGGGTGATACAGAAAAGGATTTAACGATTTTGCAATACGTGATATGATCAGTTGACATAGATAACAGCAAAGCTCGTGAAAGGATTAAAGAGATTGCGAAAATGATTCAATTCGCAAAAAATACCGCGCTTTGAAGACTGGCAAAATGGAGGACATTGCATTGGAGAGACACTTTAAATCTATTATCGAAACAAATTGTCGAAAACACCATGGACTCTTCCAAGGATCCTATCATGATTATCGAAACATTCTTTTCGAGAGAAGACGAGGAACCAAAACTAAAAAAAACGACCAAATTGTACGATAATCTTATACAGGCTTCCATGCCTATGAAATCAGTTGAGTCAACCAAAAATCATATCATTCACTTTGAATGAAGTGTCTCAAATAATATAGCCGCGCGATTTATCGTGATCACGCTCCCTCCATCGAAGACATCGAAGACGATATTTGCTTCGATATTTGCTTCAAACATCCGAGAGGAAAAGTTGCAAGCAAACTATGTCCGTTGGGACAGAAATATTTGAAAGCGATCTTAAGTAAGAAAACCGTCAATTGACGGTCCGTCAATATGGAGTTTATTTCAGCGATGAGGGAACTATACTCGGTAACAAACATATCACTTTGCAAAACGATAATATAATTATAAAGGAAGAAAAATATGATGGAACATCAGGCTTGTACGAGTTAATTTTTAAGAAATTTCTCAACGAAAGTATCTGTATGGATGATGACATACAGACATATAGGAGTATTCTGCTGACGACAAATGTTCACCGACGCGTTCATAATCTGAGTAATCAAATAATGAGTAATAAGGGACACAGATATATAAGGACATAATAGCGCATTGGTATCGGGTAAAAAAGTTGGAACAGGAATAAGCAAAAGAGTGAAATTTACCGCGTACGATGTCGTTAAATAACAACAAGATCGACTATATCTAACGACGATACTCAATGACGATCCCAACGAAATTGTGAGTTGTTTACGATTCCTCAAGGATTAGCGCCAGACACAATGATCATAACAACGAGATTCTATCGATTATCGAGGAGCTTCGCGATGTCGGTCTAATTATAAATTGACCTTATTCTACGCACGTCGTTCAGTCAAAATCACAATGCCGATCAACAAGTTTGAATTATCGAAGAAAGAAGCGAATCGCACTGTCAATGGCGCGGATTGCTCAGAAATTACGTGCACGATAATGGTCTTTGCCGTTAACTAACACAAAGTCATGCAAGATTCGATGATTAGCACTACCAGTGGATAATGCTGACTCAGCAAACAAATGATATGTGCAGCAGAGTTCAAGATTTGAAAGATCGTCAGAATTAAATCGAAGGGAAGATTGCAGCTTTACAAAATAATGTAAAGGTTATGTTAAACAAATTTGAAAAGATGATTCGGGAAGTACATCGATGCCGAATAATTATTCGCAATTACTGAGAAACGGCTACTGGCTGCTGGTTGATGAATTGCATGAGTCGATTGTGCCGATAAATATCATCAACGTGAATATCATACGTGAATACAACGTGACTGGGTGCATACAGCAACAATAGGTGCGTGCACACGAATTTTCATCGAGTGTGCCGCCAGGATGTAAGATATCGGAAAGGCCGACGCAGATCATGTATCTTCTGATCATCGTACAGAGTATTACGTATCTGACGATTCACATGGTGGACCAAGACGATCGATTGCTCGATTTTCGCGGAGAAGAGATCATCATTAGATTAGATTGCATGTAGAAGGCGCTAACGTGAGATGTTGAACAGACGAGAGATATACCTTTTACTGGAGAGATTACACCTGGAAAGAAATTTACTGCGTCCAATGTTGCATTTAAAGTCATTGTATTTCATAATGGCTGATATCTTGAATATTATCGATGAGCCAATTTTTGACGACCGCATCGTCAAGATTGACACTCATACGTACAATCCGTATGCCAACACTACGTTTGGACACAGCGATAAGATACGGATATCCATAGCATTTGTTGCCGTGCGAAAGTTTTCTCTACATCGAAGGAAGATTGACGGTGAAGAAAAAAAACGTCGTCGACGACGCTTGGAAATAATTGGATGGCGTCCGTGTTTGATGAAATTCGATATAAACTTAACAGTATGATTGACCGCAACAGAAACATTGGAATTATGTTGAATTATTAAGGTGCACTAAGTAACTTCACGTTGCGTTAAACAAGATCAATAAATTATCAATGCTGCATTGGAAAGCGGTCGTTATCTGAGCATGAATTTTGTTCGTGGGATCTGTACGAATATCCACTGTTACAAAATATGACCAAGCATTCATGGGTTGTTAAACGGCGACTAATTTGAGAAGCCGCCACGTTAACTTTTCTCTGCAGACCGGTCGAAAGAATATCATGTCACGAGATGTTAACTTAATCGATGATTGTAATTTGAGTAACGCGAAATATGTCTAAATTCATAATAAAAGATTTTTATCCGTATACAACGTCAAGAAAATCCGTACAAATTTCAATTTAAATTTTCCGCTATTGTGCTTCCGCCAAAGGTTGTTGGCGTCTGATGAAGAGAAAGCCTGATGCTTCTAGTAAACAGTCATATTCTCAAAATGGCTGCAATGTTGAAACCAAGTGCGAAGTATAATCGAAGAGCCGCGATCGAAGGCCTTCGCGCTGAGTGTTCAGCCCATGGAAATAATTCAGTTCTTTGGATACTCAAGATCAACCGTTTATGATGTTGTGGCAAAATATATGGCTTTAGAACAGTCCAACGAAAGTTCTAGTATGTTAGCGAGAAAGTCACTCGAAAGAACGCACCGCAAGGACTCCCACAATTGTTGAAAGGACTCAAGCAGATTGATTGATTTCGGATGACTTAGGACAATTGTTGCGAAAATTAGCATCGATTGTTGGCGAGCCAACAACAGGATGCGTCGAATTGCCAAGAATTGCTTTCATACAAATCGTACACATTAAAGATATGACAGATGTTCTCTGAGGCTGCCAAGACAAGCCGAGTTGTTTGCTTCGGCTCTTTTTTTGCTTCCTAGGAAAAAAAAAATGTGTTTTTCTGACTAAAAAACAGCGGATTTAAACTTATACACCCTATAAAGGCTGATTTAGAGATTCAGCATCGTTGATGCTTGAAATATTATAATTTGCTCTGTCATCCATCGCATATCGATGATTCGACACCGTTTAAAATAAAAAATTGCAGTAAATGTTGACAACAAAAAGCCGCAACATTTTAAATCACGCAATAAACGCATTTCCTTTCGAATTGCATATACCCAGATATCAATTTTGTGATCCAAGAACGCAAGTGACTAGCTAGAAGCAATTGAGGCATTAATTCATTTACGCAGCATGTCGTGATTACGACATAGCTTATTCGCGCAACAAAGATCTGGCGAAACGACACATAGTTAACAAAATTCTCGCCAAAGAGGCATGAAAATGCATTACCGCAAAAGACTCTCTAGAGAGAAAGCTGCTGCTGCAGCCGTTTGGGCGGTTATGAAGGCCAAGATGAAAATCGATATAAGTTTGAAAATGAAGAAGAAAAAGAAAACTTCCAACGAAAAAGCGAAAACTTTCAATAGCAAAACGCGATGATATCATGTTCTACTACTGGTAATCGTCGGCTCGTTGATCGATAGCGTAGGAGCGAAAGCTATAAACGATAACAAAGCCGCGCAACGTCAACTGGAAGAACTGAAATGCCATAATCGTATCATAGAAGATCATGGAATTTACTTCGTTCCGTACAAACGTGGAATTTACTTCGTTCCATACAAACATAAACGAGAAGTCTTAACGGAAAAAGCTTAAAAAAATTCAAAAGTAAAAATGCCAAAAGAAATAACTACCAACGTACAAATGTATAACAAAATGTATGCGTTTTCATTTCATATTCTAGAAATATCTTTATGTGTATTACCTTATCAACAGGAAGAGTAAGGCAATGAGAGCGACATCGTTTTGGATGCCAAGGGACCTTGGCGTATGCGAAGCGGGAAAATCGTGTTGTTTACTTTGACCGTTTCGGCAATCTTTGATTTTTGGATGAAGGAATTAATATCGATATCTAGATGTGATACAAATCGAATATAATTACATGCCTTATCAACATTACGATCAACGTAACTGCGAACAACTGTGCCTACAGTTTTTATAGATGATTGGACAATCAATTTACGAACTGATAATGCACTGTTTCAACTCAATATCTTCCATTCGAATATGTCACTGACGTTTACGCTGATCAGTAAGAGTAGCGTCCTCACGGCCTGCTACTTTCTGATTACAGATTTGAGCAATGGTGATTACGAGCTCAATTTGATGGACTTTAAAACTTACCACACAATATCTAATGTAAAATCATCGAATAATAAATTTCACGAAGAAGACAAGGAAATTGTCATTTTCGAAAGATCATACGAAATACGTGACATAAACGAATAAAGGGATACAATCAAGTGAATCTCTCCGATTTAAATGAATTTTTAGTATGTTGTTTTATAAAAATTAACAAAAATAGGAGGCACGTTTTTTTTTATACGCTGAATCGCACATTAAGAGGGTGAAATCTTCCTTTAAAAAAAATCAGTTCTTGACTTTAGATTGAATATCGTCGAAACTATGAAAGATAGAAAAATGTTTTAAACAAAAGTTGAATAGTTGCAAGAGTACTTCATAACTATAATAAAAAAAAATTTATTTATTTGTTTATTGTATACCGTCACCTCTAATTTTGAAAAATTTTTTTTGTATAATGACAAAAATTAAAGAGCATTTTACGCTGAAAACAACGACCTGTATAAAATGTTCCCGAAACATATTTTTGGAATATGAACAAGAAACGCCTATATATATGCGTTCCATGCATATTATATCGGCATTAGTTGCTCGAGATAACATTGAATGAATACAGTTCAATACGCATCAATATCACACTAACTATTATAATAAGAGCTTTTTACAATGTTATAATAATAATGATAATAATAAATGATGATAATAATAATAGTATCTAATAGTAATAGTGACTTTGTTAAATTTCCGATCAAATATTTTTGATAATACATACAAAAATATACCTCGGATAATTAAAATCAAAATACGAATAAAGAAATAAAGAAATTATTATTTTCGTAAAATATCGTTCATTTCATTCTGATCGTACAGTAGCTAATTGCAATGTCCGTCGTGTTAAAATGAATAATGTATTAACAAAACATTGCTTCTTATTAATCATCTAAACATGGCATGTTGATTTCGAATGTTTTTTAACGCAAAATCCGACTGGCGTTTAAAATTTTACTAGCTTATGTTCCAAACATCCACTTTTGTACAAAGCGTAATTATTTAAACAAATTAGTAAATCATGATGATGAAAACTGATTGTGTGTTAATGATTGTAATTTTAAAATAACATTTCTAGAATGAAGCTTTATATCAAGATCTGAAAGCATGACTACATGAAAAATACTTCATGAAATTCTTTCACAAACGGAATCCAAAAACATCTAACAGTTGTACTTTTCCTGTTGTTCCAACCGATAGTTAATAGAACAATATCTTGTGCAGAATCTGATCTATTTCTTTGAATTTTGAGAAATCCAAGGCAGTAAATACTGCAGACAGCAGTATTACTTGTATTACATTTCGTGGATTAAATCGCATTATTTTCTAAAAATTATAAATGTAAATTATTTACATGTCTATTTCCAATATAATAATTATTAAAAGAAAAAAAAGAGAGAAAGAGAATAAAAAATTTTTATTGTCTATTTCATAATAAATTGAATACCTTCTCATTGGTTATTCTTCAATAAAATTCATTGAACAAGGGAAAAAACAACATTGTTTTCTACAATATATAAACGACTTATTTAAAAGTATTTTAATAATGTAATCAAATTATAAATATACTTAATCAAAAATCCTAATAGTTAAATAAAAAAAGTAAATAAAACATATATAATCTTTTCAATTAAAAAAAAAATTTTTAAATAAAAAAAATAAAAAAGCAATAAAAACTTTAATAATAAACACTTAATAGAACTCTGTATTACTCATAACTAGTGATACTTATTAATCGAAATCAAATACAAAACTGCGAATTTGCTGCGACAATCCGCCTTTTATATTTATGTTTATGTCAACATACGCAAATGCGTTAGCGTATCTATTTTCTGCCTAGATTAATAAGACACAATATTTTGTCAATATATTCATGTTAATATTAACGGACACTGCAATTAACTGCTGTACAATCAAAATGAAATGAACACATATTGCATTCAACATGTTACGTTGATCGCGGGTGCATACAGGAACAAGTGCACAATACATGAATTTTCACCGAGCATGCTGTGAATATAAGATATCGGAAAAACCGGCACAGATCATTTACCTTCCGAGCATTACGGATCTGACGCTTCGCATTGAATCAGGATTGAATTGGACAATTGCTCGATTTTCATGAAGAGATTACCGTTAGATTGCTTGTACGGAAGTGACAACGATAAAGTGATGAAGCAATGAAAACGTGAGGTGCTTGTTTTGAACGAGTAGGCAAAACAGACAAGAGACATAATTTTTGCCAGAGAGTCGCGTCGGAGATCACAAATATTTGATCATCCTAAAGAAAGAAATTTACTGCGTCAAACATTAAATTTTTACAGTTATTGGGTTTTGTCATACGAAATATCTAAGATGGCTGATATCCTGGATATCGGAGACGATCTTTGACGATCGCATCAAGTTCGAGTTTCACACATACAATCCGTACGTCAACGCGACGCGACGTTTGGACATAGCGAGATAAGAATACCCACACAACAGTAGGATTTATACACGTTAGCGTTCTCTGTGTCGAAGGAAAATTGACGACAAAGAAAAAGAATGAAAATATCACAACACTTGAATATAATTGTATGACATTCATGTTTGACGAAGTTCGATACTGAACTTAACGGTGCAGAGATTGATCGCAATAGAAACGCGAATTGGAATAATCAATATTGTAAAAAATTATGCATCGTATTCACATGAACTTTGCAAATCGTATGGAGAATGCTAAATTCTTCCCGACTAATGATATCACAAAAACTCAAATGATAAATAACGGATATTCTAATTTTTGCGTGCCACTCAGCATGTTGATAGACTTTTGCAAGGATTATAAATATGTGGTAATCAATGTTCAGCACGAATTGATTTTGATATGAGTGCATATCGACAATAATGTCTTGTGAGAAATCCTGTGATAGAATCGATACTTGAATTATTCAAAGTGCAGTAGCAAATGCCTCACATTACGTTGAATGAAGTTAATAAACTATCCATGCTGCATGCTTTAAAAAGCGGACGATATCTATGTATGAGTTTCCGTTCCTGGGATCTGTACGAATATCCCCTATTGCCATACACGACGAAGCATTCCTGGGCCATTAAAACTGCAACTAAATTAGAAAAAGCACGATATTTTATCTTTGCTCTGCAAACTGATAACAGAAATTTCATGAAAGCACGTAAAATTTTCTTCGACAATTGCAAATTATAAATATAAAGCTTTAAACTCAGAATTTTATCCATAAAATGATCTGAATTTAGATTTTGATAAATGTAGAGTTGCTATGTTGTATATATGTTTGTACGTTTTCATACGTCTTACTATCAAATCTCTCGCGAAAGAAGTGAACGTTTGAAATTAACGCCATTATGTACGGTTATACTCTTGTAATCATTCATCGCTGTTATGTATGGTTATACTCTTATAATTATTAGACTGTTCGCAACAAAACGAGTTCGTCATGAATGGCACCGTGGATGTGCGATTAGAATTTGAATTCAAAGAGAATGAAGAAAACCCGCGAATACTACTGCATACTGTCTTATCATACATGATCGCGATCGAATATAGTCCAATGTCAAAAGTAGCACGATTACATAAATTATCATCATCAAAAAAATATCTTTCTCCTCTTTTCAATATAAGAAATAAAAATCAAGATCTTTTGTAAGCACAATCTCGAATAGTCATTCACCATAATCATATCAACATTTGTGGATTGTGAACATCTGCAAGGATTTAAGAAAAAGAAAATTGGAAAGAAATTTATTATGAAAGAAGTAACAGTGTTGAGAAAAGGATCTATTCTCTCTCAATACATTTTTATATGTCCCATGGAACTTCTTGAGAAAATCCGAAAAGTATTGCGCTTCCTAATTGAGTACTTATCACCATGGATTGCAATGGGAAGACGGGATGATCTCGTCAGCATGGTGAAACGCCTGATTACGATGGCTCTAATTAATGCGGATGAGAATGTCAACAATAAAGTGTACGTTAAAGAACGTGAAAAACGTAAATAACTAACTGATATACTCAATAGCGACAACTTGACCATTGAGATGCTCTGGATGCTGATTACTGATATTATTAATGTTGTACAATGTGGAAAATATATTAAGAATTGTGCGTTACAGAATGTATTTAAAATATACAGCTGGTTGCCACGCCAGAAAGAAATGTATCAAGTTTAAAAAAAATAAAGTATGAGATTTTTTTTTAATGCATTTTAATTTCTTTCCCTTATAATTAAGAATCTATAATGACAGCTATTCAGTAGCAGTATGTATGTAGTTCAATAAGTGTTCGATAACTACTCAATAATAGTTTTAATAATGATTCGATAATTAAAAACGCTTGGTTATTTGTGTAGTATATATTTTTAAAAAACTATTAGTTGCTAAATTAAAAAATTGCTGAGACATATCACTTTAAAAATCGTTGAATAAATATATCTATTTAATAAAATGAAAGAAGAGAAGTGAACGCGGGAAAGAACATGAATGGGAAGAAGAGAAAGTGCGAATACTATGGTAAGTGTAGAATTGGAACAGCAACGAGTAGATAGAGAGAATTGCATCCTACAACGAGTGAGAGAAAGAGGATAACGGGTTAAAAAGAGAACGAGTAAGAGAGAGAAGGAACAAACTCCCTTCCCCCTTCCCTCTCTAATACAAACCTCGGTGACACTTCCCCTCCCTAATCCCTCATATCTACCGCGTATACGTATACGCACATAGTTATTGTATTTAGAATTGGTATATTATACCTATTATTATATATATTATACCTAATCTAGCAGAATCTAAATATATGATTATAAAATAAAAGATTTATTTCGATTTTGATGGCACTTTTCATATAAAAATGCACGTGCAGGCGTATGTGTGTGGAGGTGTTGATGGGGAGTGAGAAAGGAATGAGGAAGTGGGAGAAATAAGGATGAGGGTGGTAAGAGTGGGTAGCATTATTATCTGACATGTCATGATTTATTACAGAAACTTGATTTTGAGGCAATAATAAAATAAAATTTTTAATGACTACAACAAAAACTAATCATTTTAAAATTTTATGCCTATGGACATTTTTAATCAGTGAATCAAAAACATAATATGATATACTAAAGTTTTCAACCAATTTCACCGAGGGGAAAATCCTATGAAAATCCATTAATCCATAATGACTATCCAATGCAATTAATTTTTAATACAATCAACAAACGCATAAAAACTCTCATCCATAAAAAAACAACAGTTGTAGAAAATCAATCTAATTGCCAGAACTCAAAAAGTAATACATGGTTTGTTTACAGTTCCATACATACCATCAATTTCTAATGAATTTGATAGATTCAAAAATAAAAATGTCAAAGTTTCATTGTTAGTATGAATAAGTTAAAAAAATTTATTCGAATTCACAAAGCCCCTCTTCCACATCTCGCAAAAAATAATGTGGTATATAAAATTAGTTGTAAAGAATGTGATGCTATGTCGGACAGACGAGCAGACAATTAGAAAGAATAGCTAAACATATAAACTATATAAACTGGAATACCTCTGCTCGTTCTATTATAATTGATCATAGAATGTATATATAATATATGACTATGAATTTGAGTGAGAAAACGTTAGAATATTGAATGAAGAATATTTTTATAGAAAATGTTTAACCTCTGAGATGTTTAATATTAAAAAACAAATAAATGATCTCAATCTACAAATAGACATAGAGAATCTTCATAAAGTATACATACAAATAATCAACAATATTTAATTTTGCAGTACCATCATTTGTTCAGTCAGTGTCGTGTTCACATTATTTGTTATTGTACTTATTTAATTTATTATAATCAATTTTATCCTCTGACTACGGACATATTATTATTTTATTTTTTATTTTTTATTATACAATTTTATCATTTTGACACATTTCCATTAATTTATTTTATTTATTATATTGTATTTTATATAGTTATTATACTGACTGACTTTAATCAGTCTCTTTATTGTATATGTCCGTTATGTTTGACCGACTGATAATTATCCACGATCAATAAGTTTTTATCAGAATAAGAATTGACTCTGCTAATTATTTAAGAAAGAGAAAACTATCTTAAATTTTCATTGTCAGCTTAATCAGATTCTCCACGATTTTTCAATCGTCATGTGAGCAGCTTTAATTATTCTGGAAGCTTACGAAAAAACGTTCTATATTAGGAAGAAGCCATAACTGTTTTATTTAAAAATTTAAAAACTTTTTGGAATTTCTGAAGAGAGCTCAATCAAGCAGCCGAAACATGTCAAGAAACATTTCAAATTTAAAAGAATAAGTTTGAATATCAAACTCATGTAATTATTATTTATATGTATAAAATAATTTTCATTCACAACAAATTCGATTGACTCTTTAATATCTTGTAAACTTTTTTTATTGTAATTACAGATACTATCATTTAAGTTGTAATTCTTAATTTAATACACCAATTCTTTGTCTAACATACATTTGTAGTTGATTGTTAGTTGACATCCGTGTATTCATAGCGGTTTTTTACTTTTTTTTAAAAAGATAAATTTATATTAAGTATATAAGTGATGTTAATCAATTTAATACACATTTTCTTCCGGGATTAAAGAATATTCTTAGCGTCTTTTTCTACCTTTTTTTTAAAAAAAGGTAAGTTTTATACTGATATCATGCATTTTGTAGAGTTTAATGTTTTCTTATAAATTCATTTTTTATTTAGTAAAATTTTTTATCAGAACATGTATTTCTAGCACTTTTTTTACCTTTTTTAAGAAGGTAAATTTATGTACTAATATTATGTCTTTGTGTTTAACATCTTTCTATATAAAAAGTATATAAATTAATTACTTTAGTATACATTTTTCACGAAGATTTTTAAGTGTAACATTAGGATTGGAAAGTCATTCTATCGTTACTTATGAATTGGAACGGTCACTCGTTACTGAAAAAAAGGAACTCATTGCTTGTAACAATACGTTTATTTACAAATATTGTAATTATTGTTTTTCTGTAAATAAACGCGTAATGATAAAGAGTTACTACTTTTCAAAGTGACTTTTCTAAGCTTATGAGCACAAAATTAGTGTGTAATCAGTTATAAATAATCGTTGTATAAAAAACTGCAATGTTGTTATCAAGTCATTTTTATAAACGATAAAAATTACGTTACTTTACTTCTCATCCCTGTATTTTTTATAGAAATATATTTGTATAAAATGTTTCTTTTGAATTAGTTATTTAGTCATGATTCATAAAATAAGAATCATGGAAAGATTTTTAACCCTCCGTTGACATACTAGATGTGGACCACCCACAAAATTATTTTAATTCTCTGAAATTCAATTTTCTTTTATTTTGTAGAACAAAAATACAATGTTTACAAAAAAAATCTGTTTTTTTAATTCCCAAAATAGCCTACATTTAATATGCAAAATAAATACCCTTTATCCAAAAACTTGCAAACTTATTTTTTTTTTCAAAGAATCATATGTGAACAACAATTCTGTAACTTTTTAACTTCTAATATTGACTTTTTTAAAAATTACAATTTTTCAAAGATTTTACTCGTTTTTTCTCTATTCATTGAACTCAAGAATTTTTTTCACAAAAATTGTAATGAAATTTTAATCAACAACTATTTGAATGTATTCTACCAGACCTTGAAATTGACCCATAATTTTTTTCATATTGATTGGATTTTTTAAATAAGAATGTCAGTTGACAACTTGACTTTTAGAATAAAGAACATATATAAAATAAGACTCCTAATAATTGTAAAAATATATAATACAGATTTAAGGGGACTACTTTGGAGTCAGCGCGGTAAGAAATGCGCAATCTATATTTACATAATCATTAATAATATAATGTATATTAAAAGATGTTAGTTTGAACGTTTCAGCTATCGGTTTTAGCCATCTTTCAGTAAATATATAATTAATATATTAACAAAGAATATCTTCTATCCAGTTCGGTTTTGGGAATTGAAAAAAACAGATTTTTTTGTAAACATTGTATTTTTGTTCTACAAAATAAAAGAAAATTGAATTTCAGAGAATTAAAATAATTTTGTGGGTGGTCCAGTATGTCAATGAAGGGCTAAGAATCTTTCCATGATTCTTATTTTATGAATCATGACTAAATAACTAATTCAAAAGAAACATTTTATACAAATATATTTCTATAAAAAATACAGGGATGGGAAGTAAAGTAATGTAATTTTTATCGTTTATAAAAATGACTTGATAACAACATTGCAGTTTTTTATACAACGATAACTGATTACACACTAATTTTGTGCTTATAATAACTGGATCGAAAATGAGAAAAACACAAACATCGTAAGAAATTGCCTATCTTCTTGGTTAACAAGTGATTGCGTACTAATAAAGTTATTAAGAGTTTAAATTACATAAAGTTAACATTGAAATTGTAAAGAAAGTGCTTATCTCAATTCCATATAACACTACAGTTAAGTATATTATAATATTGAGTAAATGAAAAAGATTTGTATAAAACATATTATGAAGAAACTTAAAAATAAAAAATAAAATTGGCATATGAAGGAACAACGTCTCTTTAGGCCATATAAGCTTTGATTTCTACAGTTTATGTTATACGGACCTATAATATGTTATATTGTTTATTTACGTCGCCTAAAGAGACATTGTTTCTTCATATGCCAATTATTGCGAAGAATATTACTAAGACCTCGATAAGACCTCTAAAGGCTTAGAATGCTCGCACGGAATGCAAGAGATCCGGGTTCGACTCCTGACCGAGATAATATTTTTCGCAATAAGAATTAATTATTTACAGATTTTAATATGTTAATCAACATTATTAAGATCGTTTCGAAAACGCGAATTGCATCAAATATTTGTTAAATTGCAAGTCAATTTAACTCGTGCTAATACTGCGGCAGTTTAGTAGAGCGTTTTCAAAGACCGAAAAATCATTTCGGCGCGCGTTTCTGGGGACTATATATATAGTATATAAATTCACGCAAGAATCATATAAGCATTTAAGATTCAGCTAGATCGTGTAAGGCTTTGCCTTCTACAGTTTGTGTTAAAATAAACGGCTCAATTCCAATGATGTTAACATTGACATACGTTGTGAAGGTCATGACACCGAAAAAACTTCGCGAAGTTTTAGTTATCGCTCGTTATATAAAATTATTAATATGCAATATGGTATTCAACAATGACTTTGACCTTGATGTATAATGTCAAGATCATGACCCAATATGACGGATTTGACAGTTGCCCGTTAATCGTTAAGAAATTATTACTCACTAGAATTAAAAACTCACAACTCAGCTCCTACGATCTTGACCTGATGTAAATTGTCAAGGTCATCTCATTGAATGACTTACGGAAGGTTTTAGCACTCGTCACATGTTAAAATTATTAGACATTAAATAGGAAATTCAACTCCAACGACCTTAACCTTGGCATATATTATCAAAGTCATGATCCTAAGTAAACATCAACGGCAGTTGCTCGTTGATTTAAGAAATTATTAAAAGTAAAAAGAACAATTCAGCTCCAATAACATTGGCGTCCACATACGTTTTGAAAGTTATGATCCTGAATATTCGGAAGAATTTAGCAATCACTTGTCACACGTAGAAAAGTTAGAAATAAAATAGCGAATTCATAAAATAGCGAACACTTATGATTTTCATCTTAAAGTAAAGTATCAAGATTATTGGATTTATCACATTGATAAACCTTCAGAAGGTTTTAGATCAATCATCGCTCATTAAAAAATTATTTTTAAAAATAGAGAATTCAAATACAATGACCTTGACCTTATATATTGTCAAGGTCATGACTTGAGTGACCACCAAAGATTTCTGACAGTCGTTAAGATGTTATTAGAAGTAAAACGTACAACTCAGCTCCGACAATTTCAACCTTGATATATATTTCGAAGATAATGATTCTGAATGACCTTTGAAGGGTTTTGAGAGTCACAGTTGAAAAGTTATTAAAAGTTAAAAAATTATTAAAAGTAAAATGGACACTCAGTTCCAATGATTTGACTTTGACACACGTGAAGGTCATGACCCCGAATGACGGAAGGTTTCATAAGTTATTCATCAAACTTTAGAAAGTTATTAGAAATGAAATAGAAAATTCAACTCTGATGATGCTGACCTTGATGTATATTGTCAAGGTTATGAGTGACATCGAATAGGTTTTTACAATCGCTCATTTAAAAAGTTATGAAAATTAAAATGACGACTCTACTCTGATGATCTTGACTTTCACACATTTTAAAAATCATCATCCCGAATGACCTTCGGAAAGTTTCATCTCTTACTCGTTGCATGTTAAAAGTGAAAGAGTTAATTCAATTCTGATAACCTACACATTGACATATATTGTCAAGCTCATAACTCTGAGTGATTATCGAATGGTTTCAGTAATCATTCATTTATCAATAAAAAGTTATGAAAATTATTAGGTGGTAAACTTAATCCTTGCCGCTCGCTACTAGAGGGTACTGGCAAGTTTCGACAGTGAAGTCGGTCTTTTTGTAGTTTAGACATCGCTGAAGTGATACAACACGTCCTTACAAACATACACTTCTCCAGTTACGAAGAAGTCCAAAAGTGAATGATTGAATTGCCTCGAAAGACACCGCGTTCTACCATTGTGGAATTGCCTTGTTGCCGGAGAGATGGGAGAAAGTAGTAGAAAATGGAGGAAATTACTTTGATTAAGGTATTCATTCATTTTCTCTTCGAAACAAATCAATTTTGAAGACGAAATAAAAACGGCAAAAATTAAGTTTACTACCTAATAAAATAGTAACTCAGCTTTATTTATGATTTAAATCTTAATATAGTTGTGAAGACACCGAATGAACTTCGCAAGGTTTTAACTATCGCTCGTTGTACAAAATTATTAAATATACAGTATGGTACTTAACTACGATGACTTCAAACTTGTATAATGTCAAAGTCATGACCCAGAGTGATCTTTCTAAGGTTTTGGCAAGTGCCCGTTGATAGTTAAGAAATTATTAAAATTGAAATTCACACCTCAGTTCCTACTGTGATCTTGAAGTTCATATACATTTTGAAGGACCCCAAATAACATTCGGAAAGTTTTAGCAGTCAATCGTCGCACATTAAAAAATTATTAAAACTGAAATAAAGAACTCCGATGATCTTGATGTATATTGTTAAGATCGAGACCCGTAGTGACCGTCAAAGAATTTGGCAGTCGCTCGTTAAGTTATTAAAATTAAAATGGACATCAGATATTTTGACCTTCATGTATGTTATGAAGATCATAATCTCGAAAGATTTCAAAGATCCGCTCCCGCATAATGTGAAATCGAATATCGTATATAAAATTTTTTGTAAGGATTGTGATGCGAGATATGTGAGACACACAAGTAGACAGTAAAATCTCTTACTGAGTATAAAAATCACATTCGGTGGAATACATGTGTACTAGTTTAGTCATAACTGTTCATCAATTATAAGAGGATCATGAGTTCGATTGAGAGAACATTATAATTTTGGATGAAGAACCTCAATATAGAAAGAGATTGATTTCGGAAGTTGTTCATCAGGAGACAGACGCATGATCTTAATTTACAGACAGACATAGAGGAACTTCTCAAAATCTACTTTCCGATTATTGACAAGCTGAATGTCGACTTGTTTTTGATTTCAGTCAGTGTTGTTCTTTGTCAGTTCATTGTAACTGAATCTTTCTATCTTTGATTATTGATCGATTTTCTTTTTGATTATAGACGATCTAATTTTAAAGTTTAAAAATATAACTATTAGATGTACAACTTTGCTTCCGCCGTTTTCCTATAGATGACTTTAGAGCTAAGTGGTGATCGAAATAAATAGATCATAGACGTCATACAATAAACTTGGGCATCTGTCAACATAACTCCATAGAAACATTAGTCGATTTGTGTCTGCATCATAAAGTTATTCTCGATTGAAAAT
>Ga0157363_1001747_pt1 | contig 18481 bp, 11 predicted proteins | sample AttsexASBM1_FD_111477 | JGI IMG/M metagenome (GOLD analysis project Ga0157363, IMG submission 111477) | Fungus gardens microbial communities from leaf cutter ant in Ribeirão Preto, State of São Paulo, Brazil - Atta sexdens ASBM1 | ecosystem: Host-associated > Fungi > Mycelium > Unclassified ... | reverse complement strand
TATCCTAGTAATTCATCCTTGGCAAATAAAACCAAATCATTTGAAACACATGATCATGAGTCTTACTTTTGACGTAAACATATTTTTCGATATGTAATTTTTATCTGTCTTTGAATATTAAGAATTAATATATCGATATTAATATTAGAAATTTCAATAACAATGGCCTTTACTTAAGTAAGCAATTTTTATTCGTCGTTTGTAATTTAATAGTATTTTAATTATATATGATATTATACACTATATATATATATTATATTATAGTATAGTCATCATTTTTATGCATATATTTAATATACATTTCTAATTAAAGATAAATTTATGAAGAAATTTATTGAGATTAAATTTGAAGCACTGCAAATAAAAAACATTTGGATACTTTTGTATTACAATTCCTCATTATTTAATATTGTTCTTGATTCGCATAATTTGATCGTTTATAACATACAGTTATAATTCCTTTTAATTTTAATATATATATATATATAATATAAAATGTATATTTAGAAAATGGACAATATTATTAATTTCGGACTGTGATATAATATTTTTTCTTCTTCTTTCTACCGTTATTTTTTTTTACTTGTCCTTTCTTGTAATATAAAATCATATATTTTTTAATTTTAATTTTTTATTTTATTTTTCAATAAAAAATAAAAGAGATATATGTATATAATATTATTTAGTCATATGGACATTAAGAGCAAGCAAAAGATAAGAATTGTGAAATTATTTAGATATTCAAATTTTTTTAATTTATCAAAATATTTGATGTTTTTAAATGTTACAGCACAACTTAATGAAAATTTTAAATACAATTATAAAAAAATAATAACTTACGAGATATTCAATATTTCATGTCAATACAGTACACTTTATCCTGAGGATATTCCAAATTGTCCCATATTGATAAAGCGATCTCACGGATAAAACTGATTTTATATTACAAGAAAGGACAAGTAAAAAAAAAAAAATAACGGTAGAAAGAAGAAGAAAAAACTCTAAAGAAAATATCGTAAAAAATCGTAGGATATTATAAGATATCCTATTAATATTTTAAGATATCCTATCATTCAAATTCTTCCATCATACAACATAGTTCTCCAAGAAGTCCTAAGGATGTCTAGAGTACAGCAAAGGTTTGCAATTGGAGAATATCAGAACTAAAAGTAAAGAAGTAAATATCATAGTTACTTTGGGCAAACGATACGATGTACTGCGTACCAATTAAGACATATCTCATGAAGCATATAAAGATTTTTATTACATTAAATGTTATACTAAGGCTGTATTCGAGAACATTACCCGGGTGTCCCCATAGTCTTATTCTTGTTTAACATTGATAGTGAACAACAAAGATACACAGAGATACACTGCGTGCAATTGCTCTGCTCCCACTAATCAGTTTTCTTTGCTGAAATCTGATTGTAGCCATTAATCTAATCCAGATTGATTCAAGCCCGCTATCCGATCGAAAACGCTATACAAAACAGTGCAAAAATTTTATATGAAGTTTTTCGGATTTTAAGAATTTATTCAAGATAAAAGAGAAATTTATTTACGTATGTGTATTTATGATATAATTAAATATTTAAATATTACAAATCAATAGTATGAACTTATAAGTTATAATCAGATACTAAGTTTTTGCATCATTTATATGTGAGCATTATTGAAAAAATTAAACGATTACATTATGTATCTTAAGTATTTGTATTATTTGTGGAGCCATGAAGAATCAATCATTCGGTGAGCAAACTGCATTCCGAAACCCATCGAAAAAAAGGTGTTGCAATCTTTTTGTGACCGACTGTATGCGTTGAATGAGATAGAATGATATAATATAAAAAATAAATTAAAGATGCCACTATTATTAATTTTTTTATTTGAAATTTTTTAAATCTGTACTATCGACATCGATCGAAGTTAAGCAGTTACTGCATCATCTCCTTAACCAATGTGCTTGTCGGTCAGCATATAAAAAATTTTTGGTTCGTCAGGTCGGTCAGCATATAAAAAAATGGTTAGGTTCCTCATGGACTAAAATTTCCGAAATTGTGAAAAATCTGAAAATTTATTTTAAATATTTCATGAAAAAGATAATTATTATATAATACAAGAATCCACAAAAAAATAAAATTTCGAATATTCTTTATTATAAAACAGAAGAGAATGAAAAAATATTTTTAATTAAAAGACAGTTTGAGATTAGAATAACAATCCGTTTTCCGAAAAAGTCGTTCCATGGGGAACTCAGCCACAAAGATTTTTTATATGCTGACCGACAAGCACGCAATTTTATTCCCAATGATATAAATGGTTATATTTATATGCTAGAAAAATGAATACTTATATATTAATGAATATTCATGGAACAATTATTTATTAATAATGAATTTTTTTTCATACATATTCAATTTCGATAATCTTGTATTTAACGTATATAGACGTACAAACGAATAATAATGCATCCCAATAATTCTGATTGTTCGATCTCTACTCTATTACTTTTCTGAGATTTCGACTATCATGGAGCAGCACTCTTGCACCAACGTTATTTTGATTTTAAGCGAAACTTAAAAACTCTCTCTATCTCATTTTAAAACTAAAAAGACAGGGACAAAAAGAATTTTAAATCTCGCTTAAAATTAGAATAACGTTGGTGCAACCGGGTCTTATAATCCAAATTTGATTATCAACAGAGTTGATAATTGTAGAAAAAAAAATTATAATTTAGTAGCAATATATAATATTACAACATTATAAGTATGCATTTTATTTATGAAGCATTTATGATAATACGAAAATAAAAAATTATAAATTTAATATATTTAATATATTTAATATATTGGCCAAATATTTATGTTAATAATCGTAAATTTATATCAATTGTGTAAATTTATATCGATAATGGTTCTTCAATTACGTCCGAGTCCTCGAGGCTTTTTTATGAGGACGAAAATTTGCCCAGAGTTCAATACTATTTCATCAATCCTTGCACACTGTTACAATTGCCCACTGTCAATTACAGCGACTTCTGCATATTTAAATAGAATTTGTTTTTTATTTTTTTCTAACGCTGTGATTGGCTTGTGCGTAATTAGCTTGTATATCCATTGATATATACCCATTTTTTTCTAAATAAGCTTAGATTACAATTCAAGATAACAAATTGTTGTCGTTTTTTTAACGTTGATAGTTAGTCATTTTAAATTATTGACATCATGTGATCTGTTTAAGATTTAATAATGACGTCATCTTTTTGATCAATTAATGACGTCATTTATTTATGACGTCTTTACAATGTCATATTTAATAACGTCGAATAAATGGCCAATTGTTGACGTACTAGTAACATTATTAATGATCAATTAATAACGTCATACATTTATTCCGTTAATAACACAAAAATGATGTGTTTTTGATGTTGCGACATTGTATGAGTGACAAGAAATATAAGAATTCACGTTATTTTTACGACGTTTAGACATTAAGGAGCATATTAGTTCTTAAAATGAAGTGGAAATTACAAAAGTAATTTACTTGAATATTTATAACTTCAACTTTGATCATTTTTGTAATTTTCACTTCGTCTCAGGAACCGTATAGATTCGTCATAAGAATAACTAATTAATGACGAAATGGATGATACCTTGCTACTGTTAATAACATGAAAAAAATAACGTATTTTTGACATCGACTTATGACGTTATGTACCTTTGACAAATCCACGTTATTTTTACGATATTTGGACGTCATTTTAAACGTCACAAGAATGATTAATTAATGACGTTAATTAGACGACACCTTGCTATCTGGATCATATTTTAATCAGTCTTTTAATTAACTTTAATAATAATAAAGATTTATCACAGATTTCTATTATTATACTAGACTGCTAATTTCCCACATTTTCTTATGTTAATTGAAGTGTCACCTGCGCGCAGTGGATATATAGAATAAGACGGTTACATATATACAGAAAAAAAATGCAACAGATCGGATGAGTTTTCTACGATTTAAAAGTACATAGAAAGCATGCAGTATGCAAATATATTTATTTTACGCATATAGTACATACGTTTTAGCAACAGTTAAAGAAACAAGTTAGCGGTTTAGTGTTATAATAGAAGTTTATGAGATTTATTGACAAAAACTGTAAGGAAAAGTCATCAAGAAGATTGCAAGGTTACAAACATATTTTACTAAATAATATATCCACTTAAAAAAAAGCACTTGTCTACGGAGCGCATCCTTCTAATGTAAAATAGCACTAAGAATGGAGGTAATATTGTTTGCGTTATGTGAGAAATATTTACACAGTGGAATACTTCGTATATTTAAAGATTAACATCTCTTAACCATTTGTATGCTTTTGGATTGTAATCGCAAAAAGATAACAGATATATAATATCCTTGGACAACCATTTTACACGATTTTTTCCCGAGACATTAATGATATAATTTGCTTTGGAATAAATATTTTACGCATAATTGAGGACTAATTCTTTCTGTTTCCATTTTTATAATTTTTGCTTGCAACTGTGTTATTTGCTTATTTAATTATCAATTTTCTTCTTTAAGATTTCTTTTTCTTCTAACAAAAGTTGATTTGTTATACAGCATTTTGGTCGCGTTTCACATATGTTGATATTTCATCATTTACCCTGTAATCAGAAAAAAAATTAATTAATATATTTATTTTTATTGTACATTATTAATATTTGTGCAACTTTTAGTTATTCAATCTTTAAAAGATTTTTTAGGGATATACATACGTGTCTTCCTTTGTACTATAATTTTGCTCTTCTTTAATTTCTATAATATTTTCTTTTTCTAAAACATATTGCTTTCGTGCATAATCTACAAGTTCAGTATACATAGGTATCCCGGTCCTTATTCTAAAAGAATATAAATATCTATTTACTTATTCAATAGTTTTTATTCTAATAATAATACTATACTGAGATTGCTAATGTACATATGCACACTAATTACAGCATTTGATTCTCAGTTGCCCTAATGTTCTATTATTTTATACAAGATGTTCCAGATCTACCGTACCATCTGCTAATGACAGATTTCTGAAGTAATTTTAAGATGAAAATTCTAATACTAAATTGTAGAAGCTACAATCCTGCAAAAACAACAAGTAAGACTTAAGTTTTAAAAAATTGATCACAGTCAAATGTGAAAAGAATAATCGACTATGTTTGGTTAATTTCTTAAAATTTACTACTCTCTCCTATTGTGTGTGTGTGAAGTAATAATTTTTTAATTATTAGCATTTAAGTTATCAAATCATATCGCTTAAAGTTCGCGCGTTTAGGTATGGTTGGCATTTTGTGTTTTATTGTGTTATTGTGAAACAAAATGCCAATCACACTTAAACGCGCGAACTTTTATAGGCAATATGATTCATTAACTTTTAAAATTTTAAAAATTCATTAACTTTTATAATTTAAAAAATTATAATTAAAATTATTATAGCCTCGATATTTTAATATTAAAATTTTATGTTAAAATGACTTTAAGAATCTAAAATTAAGATTGTGCAGTACACACATCCTGTACACACATACAGGGTGTCTATATTAAAGTCTGTTACAATTCCTATATTTAAAAAATCTAAAATTATGAAAAACTGCGAAATACGTGTTCGCTCATTTAAAGGAACTATTTCTTCAAAGAGATTGGGGAGGTTGTTCCGCAAAGGAATGCCCTAACTCAATAATTTCAAATGGAACTCCTCATAGAAATGGAAATTATAGCATGTCATTTGAAAGAGTATAAAAAGAGAGTTTTTTTGTTCATTGCAGAAATAGATATGTTGGAAATTATTCAGTGTCAAAATTTGAAAAATTCTATTTGTTTTTACTTTCAATATGTGTTAGATTTATTGCAGCAATTATTCAAAATGGGCACTGTTCATTTCCCGGTATTAAAATGATTGATTATGAAATTTCTATTTCATGTTCTGTTTTCTTGAGTATATATCAATTGCCCACGTCACTAATTGTTTAATTTAAAATAATGTAATCTCATTAATGTAATCTGAAAAAGCAATGAAAAATTATTAGAAATAGGTCGATGTGAGTGGTGTATGCAAATGAATTATATGCAGGTAAGCCACTCCTATTTTCTTAAATATATCTTTACAAGCTGCCACAATTCTTACCTTAAGAATCTTTCTATCTTTCTATCTTCAATGCCATTAGGGACAGTTTCAAGTTTTCAACTGTTCGAATTGACAATGCACAAAGCATTTTCGATCAATTTGTATTGTGTATTGTTTTTTTGCTGTGTATAAAGTATGTTTGTGAAAATTCTATTGTACATGGATTCCATAGCATGCTTGATCGCGCTCCGAATCACAGCGAATTATAGCCTGTAAAGATATCTAAAAAAAATATTTTAGACAGAAATTTCATAATCAAATATGTTTTATTGCAAAAATGTAAACAGTGCCCATTTCGAACAGTTACTGCAATAAATGTAACACGTATTAAAGAATAAGAACAAGTGGGATTTTTCAAATTTTGATACTGAATAAGTTTTGAACGAATCAACCTATCAATCTTCACATTAAATAAAAAAACTTTTTTTTTTATTCATGCTTTTTCATATTATATGCTATATAAAGTTATAATAATTATTCATTTAAAATTGTTGAGATGAAGCCACCCTGGAACACCCCCTGGAAAAAACGGGAGCGATGCATTTGTATACAGGGTCACTTTAATAAATTCAATCGGCCGATTAGTCTATTGAAATTGATCAATCGCATTTGTCAATTCGTTTGACAGATTAACCAATTGGCTAATTCCAATGGATTAATCGATCGACTAATATTCGTATTCATAGCCAGACCTTATATTTACACTCGTATTCATAGCCAAGCTTTCTTAAATTTATCTTTAGATACTCTACGAATTATTATTAGATACTCTACGAATTATTGGTTGCTGAGCATCTAAAGATAAATTTAAAGAAGCCTTAAATACAAGATCTGACTATAAATACGAAAGGGGCATAAGGCCCCTTTCTACCAAGTAGATTAACTTTAAAATAATCGAATATTTTGCAGTTTTCATTTTGAATTGTTTCAAAAATATAGGAATAAATTATTTTATAGACACCCTGTATAAATATAAAAAATAACTTGCGGCATTTTAATTTTTTTATTATGTCTTATTTCTATAGAATTTTCAGACATTTATCTTTTTTTTTTTTTTATATAACATTTTTGTTAAAAATGTTAAAAATAGCATCCTTTTTTAATCTCTGTATTTGTCTGGGCAATATAGTTTTTAAACGTAGTTTTTTTGTCCATTCCATTATAAAACATTTTCATCGAAATAAATACTGCATATTCTCGCTAAAATTATATCAGAATTAATATACTTGTAAATATATTTCTATATATTTCTGTTTGATGCTCTATTTGAATTATTAATGGCTCTAATTTTTATTCTCTTTTATTTTTAGATATCTAGGTAAACTATTGTGACAAAGATAATTATTTTTCATATTTTATTTAAAGTATATACATCTATATAGGGTGTACTTCAAACCGGATTAACTTAGCTTATTTTTTCCCTTAAATGTTGGCAGTTCCGTAACTAAACCGAGAAGTATTCCACATCCATTGGCTGTCATAACTCATAACCAATAGAACCAAGTAGCTAAGTTTGATAGATTCGGAACACGGTTTAGTTACGGAACTGCCAACATCTAAGAGAAAAAATAAGCTAAGCTAATCTGGTTCGGAATACACCTATATAACATTTCACCTATATCAATTTATTTTTTTCTTTAAGGTTCTGACATTAAAACAAAATATCAACTTCTGATAATTGCTGATAACTAAAGTAAATATGAGAACTTTCCGACAAATGACAACATTAACAAACGAGGATGTAATGATTCATTGCATTACACTGTGTTATCTCAAGTCACACAGCAGCGCTTACAAAACGCTAAAAAAGCAATGTGTGTTTTTTTAGTGCTTTGTTAACACTTTGTAAACGCTGTGTGCTATGAGGCATTATAAACGTGAGTATTCGCATATCCGCCATTTTTACTCTTTTCCCCATTCCTTGCTCTGTTCCCACTCTTTCGCTGAGCTGAGAAGGTTATGGTCGTTACGATTGTTATAGCTTCTAAGCTATTGGAAATCTTGTAGCCATTTATGTATTTCCGCACTTCGAAATTTTACCATAAGATTAAAAGACGAAAAGAAGGATATAAAAAAACTGAAATATTATATATTAAGGCAAAAAAATTTATAAAATGCTTTGTTGCGGTAAATTGCATCAATAGAAAAAGGTATTCGATTATTTAAATTTCCTGCGGATAAAATTCGTCGACAACTTGCTGTATTGCTGTAAAATAAATACATGACTTGTGAATAAACATCACTACACTTCCTCGCAGATGAGAAATTTCCTTTTCTTCAAATTGACATACATATTTGGCACCTTATCTAGAAATAATCTGAATGCTAGACATTCTTCAGATCCTGTATTAATATTAGATGTTTAACTGATTTTGAGAGTAAAAATGGAAAGGAGCTACAAAATTTTAAGTAGCAAATACAAATCATAACCCGTAATGACCATAACCCTTCACGGCTCAGTGATGGAATGGAAACAGAGCAAGGAGTGGAAAAAAAAATAAAAATGGTGGACGTGAATACCTACGTTTCTAGTGCTCTAGTGCTACTTGGAAGTTTCCTATAATTTTATAATATTCTGAATAAATAATTCTTTCTTTTACAAGTTTCATTAATAAGTACGATTAAATATAAGATAAATTCTTTCTAATAAATATATAACATCCAATTAAGGTAAGTATATATGATGTAATAAAATAAGTATATATTATTCAAACAAAATGATATATATTATTCAAACAAACTTATAATAATCTTTCTTTTTTCAGATATCAATCAATAACTGTATTGTAATTATTCAAAATGAGTTGTTGCTATATTTCATTTGAAACATTATCTTGTTATCTTCAAATTAATAATAATTACTCTTATTCCTTTTTTCAGATTTAGATGTTATTAAAACCCAACTTAACACTGAGGAGACACTACTGTATCTCCAGATAAATATATTACAAATACTTGACTCAACCAACTCGATTCAACTTTTATATTTTTTTCTGTTTCCATAAGCATCCAATCACTGCTGACAAATATTAGGTGTGGGAAAAAGTTCGTGGCGTTTTTTTAATGTCATTTAACGGGAAAAGCGCCACGAACTTTCTCCCACACCTAATATTAATTTTCTTTGGAAAGCATAATATGTGATGCCTTTTGTGTTGGAAAACGAAATGTACGAGTACAGTTTGGAATACAACATGAAGGCATAGTTTCTATAAATCAAATAGAAGATGATGAATTATTTCGAAAAGAAATTGATAAATTACAATAAAAGAAATGGATAATTATACAGTTTAGGGTCCCCTTAAAAATCAATAAAATTAGATTTATTCGTTTTTGCGTGAAATGAAAGAATCTGACAGAAAAAAGTGTCACTTTGCCTCGCGATATTAAGCGTTAAAGTTGACGATTATTGAGGTTAAGTTAGGTTAAGAAATCTATCACAGAAACAAAATAAGACAGAAGTCGTGCGCCCCTTTGCAGGAAGGAGGGGAGGGAGGTCAAAGTCGGGGGTGAGAATTGCTTCGTGTGGAAAGTCGAAACTCATGTGAAACAGTACAACCATAATTATATAAGGAATTATATATAAGGTGAACCATTGCGCATAATGGCGGAGTTTGACCAATCAAAATTGTACTAATTTGCAATGTATTTATTTGCAGAACAAATCACGTGAATTTCTGCAAATGAACTCAAAAATTGATTGGTTGACAGATCTCCCCACTATTTTCAATCCACTGCGCATCCGTGAGAATAGTTCACCTTATTACTTACACCATGAGTATAATTAGACTTCGGCCCGTATTCAGAACGCGCTTACAGCTTAGCGCGCTAACATGCTATAATTTACGCATATTATAGAATTTCAGAGATAAAAGCGCGTTCTGAATACGAGCCTCCATTTTGTCTCTGGCCTAATTTCCATTGAAGGTTTAATCCGGATCAGAATGTAAGAACCAACCAACTACAGTCGAGCATTCCCCTGTCGTTCGACTATAACAGGGGAATATTCGATTGTAGTTGGTTTTTACATTCGGATTAAATCCTCAATGGAAACTAGACCCTGTGACAGATTTTCTAATCTTGATAATCGTCAACTTTAACGCTTAATATCTCGATTCGCAGAGTGACACTTTTTTTCTGCCAGATTTTTTTATATCACGCAAAAACGCGTCGAATGAGCCTAATTTTATTGATTTTTGAGATAAGGAACTCTAAATAATTATACCGTTATTGAATTAATAAGAAGCATAATTTTTTTTTAGACATAATTATACATATTCTAACTACTGTGGCTAGTTAAAAAAATCAAAAATTTTCGTTCATGTCCGTAATATCTATATTTCTAGATCATTCAAAACATTCTTTTAACCTAAAAAAAGTCTTTAGCTGAACTTTTTGCTGAAGTTCTTGCATGGTTCATTTTTTCTCTTTTTCTCTTCAACGTGGAGAGAAAAGCAAGAAAGAAGAACTCCAGCTAATAAGATACCTGGGGCCTTATTCTTGAAAAGTATCGCATATGAAAAAAATAGAGAAAATGTATGCTGTGTAACGCATACCAGAGAGAAACCTGAGAAAGGACATAACGGCCCAACACGTAGCACGATTATAGGTGCGTTCAGCAATGTAAATCTGCGAGCTTAATCACATGAACTTCGAGCTATTCGAGTGCCAAGAATTAATTCCGACGTTATAGTTGTAAACTATCCTTTAAGATTAGATTATAAAATGAAAATATTTATTTTTATGAATAAATAAAAAATATCCTATTAATTGAAAATTTGTTTCACTTTTTATTTTTAGAAACTGATAATCTTATATACTAAAAATATATTGTTACACATGAATGTAACAGATTCATATGCAAGATGTATTTTCTTAAAAGAAAATATTACATTGCAAAATAAATTTCGGCAATTTATAAGTTATATCACTTGATTTATATTCGTTAGAGTCTTTAATATATTAATATAGTTTTTATGTCATTCCATGCAACATAAGCTTTGATCTAAAAATTAATTAGCAAATTCTTTGTTTTCAAATATATAACTTAAAATTCATAAAGAGGAAAAGAATTAAAAACTTACTTTCCTCGTTAAATATTGTACATAATGTACTCCTTCAATTTCTATTTGATAGCATTTGTTGAATGTTTGTAGACTCAGACATTATAACAGTTCAAATACACTATTTATAAAATAGAAGTATCAAAAGAGATGAATGTACGTTATGTGTTAATGAATCAATTGAATACATTAGAAGCCCCGCACAATAAAAGAACAGAGAATAAGAATTTCAACCTATCAGAAACTATGTATTTCACAATATATGATTTCTGATAGATTGAAATTCTTATTCTCTGTTCTCTGTTCTCTATTTCTTTTATTATACGGAGTCCTTTATCATAAATATACAGGTTATGAATTTAATTTAGGCGCGAAAATCTGCATTAGTTCTGCGAACTCGGTCCTTGAATCTGGAATGGATCGAGCAGTTCGATTGGCTCTAGAAATGTTAATACCGAATGCAAATGAGATGACAATGTTGCAGAAGAGAAAGATGCGAATTGCCGAACAATTTTCGAGATAAAAGAGTAAACAGATGTCTCTGATTTGCAATGCCGACGCACCTTATATGAATCAAATATCGATTTATCATCTCCAGCCTTGAAAAGTGGACATTGTTATGTAGTTTACATCTATTTTATCAGAGGGCAGTAGTGTGTAGCAGCATTTTGCGGTTAAGATGCAGCCACAATAGAATGAATAAGAAATTAGGAATAAAGATTTCAATCAGAAATTACATCGGAATACACGGTTTCTGATAAATTGATATATTATATTATTCCTAATTCTTTATTCCTTCTATTGTGGCTGAACCATTACAGGTTTTAGGCTGACATGTCCTCTCCCTGGTTTCTCTCTGGTTTCTCTCTGGTAGGAACATATTAGAACATATTAGAGCATGCGACGCGAATAAATCTACTATTGCAATGAAATAATTTAAACTTTATGAAAATTAATATAAAAATAAATTGTAAATATATTGAAAAATATATATATAAAGAAGAAATATAGAAAAATATAGGAAAAATTAAATAAACTTAATAATGTATATTTATATGAAGAAATATTATGTAATTATATATCTATGAAAATATTATGAGAGAGCCGATATAAAAAAAATGTATATACATATATGTCCAAAAAAATAAGTTTAAAATACAATAAATAAAAGAAATCTTTCTTGCTCGATTTTCTATATTTCTTTTGTTCACTTTTTCACAAAAATTAAACCAATCTCTCGAGGTTTCTCACAACATTTCACCAAATAGACAATACACGTAATATTTCCCTCTAAATTTCTATTCTATGTATGCTTGAAAAACAAACGTTTAAGGGCCAGTTGTTCCATTTTTTAATAAATTTTATCTGTTGGGTAAGTAGCAAGATTGCACTCAATCACACTCAACCACGTGGATTGCCAGATTTACCTAACAGGTAAAATTTACCAAAAAGGTGGAATAATCGGGTCTAAGTGGAACATTGAAACACTCATTTAAATAAAAGAGAGAGAGAGAGAGAGAGAGAGAAATAAAAACAGGAGAAAATGAGATGAAACAACTTACTTATTTCACGCATGTGCACTCTATTTTGGCCAATATAAAATCAAGAGGTCGATATGGATTTTGAAAGGAGGTGAAAATTACAAAAGTGAGCAAAGGTTACTAGGTATTGACCAATTAAATTATGAGTACTCTAGTGAATTTACTCACTTTTGTAATTTTCATCTCATGTAAAGATATACAATCGATCCCCAGGAGAATTGAGCTACTGTATATACTGTGGTTACAATCAATTACAGTAAAGGCTCCTTTAAGGGTATGTTCAGATTCCTTACCGGGGTTATGTTCCAAAACTTCCTCTCCGAGGAAAATTTTACTCGAAATATACACGTATACTATAGCTCATAGAGTAAAATCTTCCTCGGAGAGGAAATTTTGAAACGTAACCTGGGTGGGTGACTGAATGAACCTAGCGAAAAATATCGGAGTGGTTGGGGAATCTGAACGCACTCTAAGATAAGAGTGTCCTATATGCATCGGTTACAGCAAATAGTAACGTAAATATATCAGATTTAATATAAATTATACATATAATTAATATAATTATATATAACTCTTTAAAATATATATACAAAATATATATAATAATGATAAAAGATATAAGATAAATATCTTACCAATATTTTAAGGTTTTCCCAACCTATAAAATTTAATAAATTAAATATTTGGTCTCCTTTGAATTATGATTTATACTTTTTATAACAAACAAGAAATTTAAATTTTTGTATAAATGCACGTCAAACATACTGGGATAGCACAGAAAGTCTTTAATGCACCACTACATTCATTCCACTCCTCAAGGAACCGGATGATTTTTCCATCCTCTGGGTGAATAGAGTCTGAACGTTTCATATAAGCGCTCACTAAAGGAATTCTAAGGCCGGTAATCATAGTCGTGTCTTATTTCAAGACTATCTTAAGTAATGTTAATGTCTTAAGACGCTAATGCAGCCTTCTGATGGTTCGTGACTTCTTAAGATCGTATTTAAGATGTCTTGAATATAAGATCTGACTATAAATACCGGCCTAAAGAATCTGAACGCTTTCTGGTGTGGGAAATCTGAACGCAGCCTAAGAAAATCATTTCATGCTAGTACTTAAGTATATGGCTATTGGTCGCGCTAGATCGCCGACTGATGGCGTTGATCGCGCTGTCGTAACCGTCCCTGAAATGGTATCCTTGCATTTCGGATATTGTGGGGCATTGTGGGGTGTTGCTTGCTTACATTGAAAGTTTTGTGGCGCCAATTGCGCTACTTTCGGATTTTATGCGTTTTATTTGATTATTTTCAAGGATGCCGGCGTTTTTGAAGCATATTGAAGTTGACAATTTCAAATCTTATAAAGGAAAGCTTATTATCGGCCCGCTAAAGTCATTTACGGCTGTAGTTGGCCCCAATGGATCCGGTAGGTTATCATTCTGTGTGTCAACAATGGTGCGTTCAGCGAATGCAATGCTTAAATGATAGTTTTTTTTATCAGGAATAGTTATACATTTCTAGATTTATTGAGTCAGTTATATCTTGATTTTCTAAAAGTTACTCATTCAATCATTGAGTTCGCTGAATGCAGGTATGGCATTATATGTTGAAAGGTATAAGTAGATGTGACTGTGATGTGTTATTGTTAACGTGTGTGCTATAGGAAAGTCTAATTTTATGGATGCCATCAGTTTCGTCATGGGTGAAAAGACTAGCAGTCTACGAGTCAAAAGATTCAGCGAGCTGATTCATGGTGCATCCATTGGTATGCCAGTAGCACGAAGGTAACTATATATATATGGTATTCATTTATGGAATTGTACATTATAATTTGTATGTTTCATATTGAATTACATAAAAACTGTAAATTATTCTGTTGATTACAGTGCTTCAGTAACAGCTGTATTTGAGTTAGAAAATGGAACTGAAAAAAGCTTTATGCGTTCAGTACAAGGTTCTTCTTCTGAACACAGAATTAATAATAATGTAAGTTTTGTAATTGAACTTTTATTTAGTTGCATTTAAGATCTTCAAAATATTTTTGTCATAGGTTGTTACCAGTCAAGTTTATCTTAATGAATTGGAGCACCTTGGTATTAATGTTAAAGCAAAGAATTTTTTAGTATTCCAAGGTGCTGTCGAATCTATAGCCATGAAAAATCCAAAAGAACGCACTGCTCTGTTTGAGGAGATTAGTAATTCTGGTTCATTAAAAACAGAATATGAAAGGTAAGTTTCAAATGTTGCTATATGTAATTGTACTTGAAACATATTTGTAAATGATAAAAATAACATTGTAGACTAAAAACAGAAATGCTAAAAGCTGAAGAAGAAACTCAATTTTCATATCAAAAAAAGAAAGGAATTGCTGCCGAAAGAAAAGAAGCAAAATTAGAAAAAGAAGAGGCTGAAAAATATCAACGTCTCAAAGAAGAATACGTGCGTATATGTTTTGATTTTGCTATAATAGTTAAGGGAGCATAGAATCTTTTTGGCTTCATAAAATATTTTTCATGTTTCTTTTTTCTAGAAAAGATATGAACTACAAGGATCGAATTTTTTTTGTAAATGAAAGTACATATTTTTAACTACTAATCACAATTATTAATTTTTTATTTTATGTTTCACTGAGAAGATTCCCCTTAATTAATATCATATATGTTGAAAAAAATTAAAATTATTATATTAAAATTATAAAATTAACTGATCAAAATTTAAAAAAATACCTCGACAATACATGCAAAATACAGACAAAATTTTTCAAAATATTTTAAGCCTTTTCTAGATGTTGACTTGTGTTTATCTGGACATTGTCAAAACTTGAGCCAAAAATATTTCGATTTTGTACTAAAGCTATTCCATTTTACAGTATATACAATAGTATATAGTAAGTGATAATTGAGTTATCTAAAAGATTTTAAGATGTGATTCCTCACACAAATCAAGATAAACCTCTGTTACACTTAACTTCAACGGCTTAGATTAAATAATAAACGATATTTAAGTTGAAAGAAAAATTTTATTTTTTTTTAAATTTCGAAAACTATTCTAGTTATTTTGATGAAATTTTTATATTACTTTTAAATATACACAAAATTTGGACAAAATAACTCAATGGTTTTCGAAATTTTTCCTTCAACTTTGACACCTTTGAAATTAGATTGTTTTGAATATACAGATATTCATGTGAAGTTTTTATATTGATTAGTATGAGAAATCATCTCTTAGAAATCTTTTAGAGTACTTAACTATCATCCTCTATACTGTTTATTTTTCTTGTCTATATATACTTATATAATTGTCAATCACCAAAATTTATTTTTTGTTTTTAGGTGGAAAAACAAATAGATTTACACTTATTTCGATTATTTCATAATGAAAAGAATATTGAAAATTTAGAGGTTACTCAAAAGAAGAAACAACACGAAATTGAAAAAGTTGAGAAGAAGAAGGAAAAAGCTGAGGAATTATTGAAAGAGAAGAAAAAAGATGCCGCTAAATTGGCCAGAGATCTTGCTAAGATAGAGCAAGATATTAGGGAAGTGGAAGTAGAAATTACAAAGAAGAGACCGACGTTTATTAAAGCCAAAGAACGGGTTGCACATATGCAGAAGAAAGTGGAATCCGCACGCAAATCTTTAGCACAAGCGCGTATTGCAGACGAGGCTCATAAAAAAGATATACACGAACTGCAAGAAGAATTGCGTCAGGTGGAAGAAGCTAAAGCTGCTTATGAAGCGAGTATAGCAGGACAATCACAGTTACAAGGAAGAGATGTGCAATTGGAAGATGAACAGGTACAAATAAATTACGTAATATTACGTAATATTCGTGAAATCTTAAAACACATTATTTAATTTATAACTATTTTTTTAATAAAACGTAATTACAATTTAATAAAATGCAAATTATTTATGAATAATTGCAATTGTTTAACTAACAAAATACTTTAAGGTACAGGAGTATAATCGTCTAAAAGAGGAAGCTGGTAAACAATCCGCGAGGTATCTTCAACTTCTTGATTCTATCAATCGCGAACAAAAATCAGACCAAGATAAGCTCGACAACGAAGGTAGAAAAAAAACCGAGATAGAAAACAAGCATAAACAGAAAGGTCATATGCGAGATGAGGCACTCAAACGAGTAGAAAAGTTGGAGGAACATATAAAAACATCGGAAGCTGCGTTGGAGGATCAGAAAAAGCTTAGAGCTGACTTACAATCCGACGTAGGCACGTCAAAAGATAAGATTCAAAATTTGCAGCGAGAGTTGGAAAACATTTCGGAGCAACTTGGTGATGCTAAAGTTGATAAGCATGAAGTATCTAGAAACAAGAAAAAGACAGAAATTGTGGAGAATTTCAAACGTCTATTTCCTGGAGTGGTGCGTTATCTCTTCTCGCTACTTTTTTAAAATTGAAATGAAATGATTTATTTGTTTTTTTTTCTTTAGTACGATCGTATGTACAATATGTGCGAACCAATACACAAGCGGTATAATGTTGCAATTACAAAAGTACTTGGTAAATACATGGAAGCTATTGTGGTAGATACTGAGAAAACTGCCAGACAATGTATCCAATATTTGAAGGAACAGTATCTCGAACCGGAAACATTTCTTCCACTTGATTACATACAAGCTAAACCACTTAAAGAACGTCTTCGGTAAATAAATAAATTATTACATAGTCTTTAACTTTTTGTCATTTTATGTTTTTTATATTCAACTTTATAATGGTGATTTTATATTATATATTATTTTGCAGTAATATACAAGAACCTAAAAACGTGAAATTATTGTATGATGTGTTGCATTTTTCTCCGAAGGATATTGATAGAGCAGTTCTCTTTGCAACTAATAATGCTCTTGTATGTGAAACACCTGAAGATGCAAATAAAGTAGCGTATGAGATGGACAAGAAAACAAGATATGATGTAAGTATATATTATTTAAATTAAACTATAAAATCATAACTAAACTATGATGTGTAAAATATTTACAGTGCGTCGCATTAGACGGTACATTTTATCAGAAAGCTGGTATAATATCTGGTGGTAGTTTGGATCTTGCAAAGAAAGCGAAAAGATGGGATGAAAAACAAATGTCTCAATTAAAGGCGCAAAAGGTAATTTTTATTTCTATATAATATAAAGATAAAAACATATTTTAATTTTTGTTTATAGGAAAAATTAACAGAAGAACTGAGGGAATCTTTGAAAAAATCACGCAAGGAATCTGAATTGAATACGGTTGAATCTCAAATACGTGGTTTAGAGACTCGTCTAAAATATAACAAAAGCGACTTATCTGCAACAGTAAGTAGTATTATTAGGAAGTTACTGTAACTGTTCACTTAGTTATTTAGTTATCTTGTTGTAATAATGATTTGATAATAGCATTGCAATTTTTTTATGATGATAATGTAACATCAGAATTGAAACAATCAATAGTTTACTTATAATGGGTTTGAAAAGTCATTCGTTACTGAAAAAAATAACTCGCAATTTGTAACTTGTTACTTTTTAATGTAACTTGTAACGGAGTAATTTTACTCCGGGTGTTACTTGTTATTTAGTTTTTTTTTTTTTTTTTTTTTTTTTTTTTTTATTATAAGTTTTTTTTTTTTTTTTTTTTTTTTATTTTTTATTTTTTTTTTTTTTTTATTTATTTATTTTTATTTTTTTTTTTTATTTAATAATGAAC
>Ga0157363_1001746_pt1 | contig 18485 bp, 12 predicted proteins | sample AttsexASBM1_FD_111477 | JGI IMG/M metagenome (GOLD analysis project Ga0157363, IMG submission 111477) | Fungus gardens microbial communities from leaf cutter ant in Ribeirão Preto, State of São Paulo, Brazil - Atta sexdens ASBM1 | ecosystem: Host-associated > Fungi > Mycelium > Unclassified ... | reverse complement strand
CAGGTATTTTTCTCTACCATTAACCGTAATCCTAAGGCCTGGCTGATGGCCGTATTTGGTGCTGAATATGTTTTACGTATGGTTCCGCGTGGTACTCACGATATTAAAAAGTTTATCCGTCCGGCAGAACTGCTGAACTGGGTAGACGAAACCCCGTTACGTGAAGAAGGGATGATCGGGCTGCATTACAACCCGCTGACTAACCAGTTCCGGCTGGGACATGGCGTGGATGTTAATTATATGATTCACACCAGTTGCCCGGAAAGGGTCTGATTATCACCCTCCGGTGATTTTTGCCTGAAAACCCTCCGGCAGTACGATAAAATATGCCTGTCGGAGGCTGATGCAGTGACTGTCACCCTGTTAATGGCTTTAGACAGATAAATGACCTTCCGCCGCCCCTGCTGAATGAAAAACCGGCGACCGATCGCAAAAAGAAATTTTTTCTTTCAATTATTGACATCAGAGAGTGCCTTTAATCATGCGGCCTGGGGAAAAATTCGAAAATTACAAGCCGATTCACCATCTATTTTTCCTCTTGTTAAGTCCGGCGAAGTCACTAGAATAAACCCTATCTTGTTATATATTTTCCGTACAGCCCCTACATGTAGTGGTTATCCACAGTTTTATTCACAAAGAAAATGCTGTGCATAACTACGCAAAATGTATAACTCACTGATACTCATGCATAGATAGGTAAACGCGACATGAACCAAAGTCTGCTCGTTACGAAACGCGATGGAAGCCAGGAACGAATCAATCTCGATAAAATACACCGGGTACTCGATTGGGCAGCAGAAGGTCTTCACAATGTCTCGGTCTCGCAGGTCGAGTTGCGCTCACATATTCAGTTTTATGATGGAATCAAAACTTCCGATATCCATGAAACTATCATCAAAGCAGCCGCGGACCTGATTTCCCGTGATGCACCAGATTACCAGTATCTCGCGGCACGACTGGCCATTTTCCACCTGCGTAAGAAAGCCTACGGTCAGTTTGAGCCCCCTGCGCTGTATGACCACGTGACTGCTATGGTCGAACGCGGTAAGTATGATAACCATCTGCTGGAAGATTACACGGCCGAAGAGTTTGCGCAAATGGACGGATTTATTGACCACTGGCGCGATATGACCTTCTCTTATGCCGCAGTAAAACAGCTGGAAGGCAAATATCTGGTTCAGAACCGTGTGAGCGGTGAGATTTATGAGAGTGCGCAGTTCCTGTATATTCTGGTGGCTGCCTGCCTGTTTTCTGCGTACCCGCGTGAAACCCGTCTTGATTACATCAAACGTTTTTACGACGCGGTATCCACTTTTAAGATTTCACTTCCCACTCCAATTATGGCGGGTGTCCGTACCCCGACCCGCCAGTTTAGCTCCTGTGTGTTAATTGAATGTGGTGACAGCCTGGATTCTATTAATGCCACGTCCAGCGCCATTGTGAAATATGTCTCACAACGTGCTGGTATCGGAATTAATGCCGGTCGCATTCGTGCACTGGGTAGCCCGATTCGCGGCGGGGAAGCATTCCACACCGGATGTATTCCGTTCTATAAACACTTCCAGACAGCGGTAAAATCCTGCTCCCAGGGGGGGGTTCGTGGCGGTGCGGCCACACTGTTCTATCCGCTCTGGCACCTGGAAGTAGAAAGCCTGTTGGTGTTAAAAAACAACCGTGGTGTGGAAGGAAACCGTGTTCGTCATATGGACTACGGAGTGCAGCTCAACAAACTGATGTACCAGCGTTTACTCAAAGGCGAAGACATCACCCTGTTCAGCCCGTCGGACGTGCCTGGTCTGTATGATGCCTTCTTTGCTGACCAGGATGAATTCGAACGCCTGTATGTCAAATATGAGCAGGACAGCAGCATCCGTAAACAACGGATTAAAGCGGTAGAACTGTTCTCACTGATGATGCAGGAACGAGCTTCAACCGGACGTATTTATATTCAAAACGTTGACCACTGCAACACCCACAGTCCGTTTGATCCGGCGGTCGCTCCTGTGCGTCAGTCAAACCTGTGTCTTGAAATTGCCCTGCCTACCCGGCCGCTGGAAGATGTCAACGACGAGAATGGCGAAATCGCGTTGTGTACCCTGTCGGCATTTAACCTCGGAGCTATCAGTCATCTTGATGAACTGGAAGATCTGGCGGTGCTCGCGGTACGAGCTCTGGATGCCCTGCTGGATTATCAGGACTACCCGATCCCTGCCGCGCAACGCGGAGCGATGGGTCGTCGTACTCTGGGTATTGGCGTGATTAACTATGCTTACTACCTGGCGAAACACGGTAAACGTTATTCTGATGGCAGCGCGAATAACCTGACACATAAAACCTTTGAAGCTATTCAGTACTACCTGCTGAAAGCTTCTAACGAACTGGCTAAAGAACAGGGTGCCTGCCCGTGGTTTAATGAAACCACTTATGCGGCCGGCGTGCTTCCGATTGATACATACAAAGCGGATCTCGATGCTATCTGCAATGAACCATTGCATCTGGACTGGGAATCACTGAGAGAATCTATCAAAACTCATGGCCTGCGTAACTCGACTCTGTCTGCGCTGATGCCTTCAGAGACATCATCGCAGATTTCCAATGCTACCAATGGCATTGAGCCCCCGCGCGGACATGTCAGTATTAAAGCCTCAAAAGACGGTATCCTGCGTCAGGTAGTACCAGATTATGAAGAGCTGAAAAATAACTATGAGCTGCTGTGGGAAATGCCATCGAACGACGGTTACCTGCAACTGGTGGGTGTGATGCAGAAATTTGTCGACCAGTCGATTTCGGCAAACACCAACTATGACCCTTCCCGGTTTGCTAACGGTAAGGTCCCAATGAAACAGCTGTTGAAAGACCTGCTGACTGCCTACAAATTTGGCGTTAAGACGCTCTATTACCAGAACACCCGTGACGGCGCTGAAGATGCTCAGGATGACCTGGCACCCGCCGATGACGGTTGTGAAGGCGGCGCCTGCAAGATTTAAACCTCTGCCAGGGGCCGCCACCGGCCCCTGACTTTAGCTATTTAACCGCTAAAACGTTAGCCTGTATCTATCGGATGTCTGCTTATGGCCTATACTACATTCTCGCAAAACAAAAATGACCAGTTAAAGGAACCGATGTTTTTTGGACAGTCGGTGAATGTTGCCCGTTTCGATCAGCAAAAATATGATATTTTTGAAAAACTGATCGAGAAACAACTCTCTTTTTTCTGGCGTCCTGAAGAAGTTGATGTTGCCCGTGATCGGATTGACTATCAGTCATTGCCTGAGCATGAAAAGCACATTTTTATCAGCAATCTGAAATATCAGACACTGCTGGATTCTATTCAGGGTCGCAGTCCGAACGTCGCGTTATTGCCGCTGGTCTCTATTCCTGAGCTGGAAACCTGGATTGAAACCTGGGCGTTTTCTGAAACTATTCACTCCCGCTCTTACACCCATATCATCCGAAATATCGTGACCGACCCGGCGCTGGTGTTTGACGATATTGTGACTAATGAACAGATTCTTAAGCGCGCTGAAGACATCACCGGGTATTATGATGATCTGATCGAAATGACCAGCTACTGGCACTTGCTGGGTGAAGGCACCCATCAGGTGGGCGGTAAAGAGATTGTCGTTAACCTGCGTACCCTGAAGAAACAGCTCTATCTGTGTCTGATGAGTGTCAATGCGCTGGAAGCCATCCGTTTTTATGTCAGTTTTGCCTGTTCGTTCGCTTTTGCGGAACGTGAACTGATGGAAGGTAACGCCAAAATTATTCGTCTGATTGCCCGTGACGAAGCCCTGCACCTGACAGGTACCCAGCATATGCTGAACCTGATGCGCAGCGGTGAAGATGACCCGGAAATGAAAGAGATTGCTGCTGAATGCCAGGAGCAATGCTATGAGTTATTTAAGAAAGCCGCCATTCAGGAAAAAGAGTGGGCAGAATATCTGTTTCGTGACGGCTCAATGATTGGCCTGAACAAAGATATTCTCTGCCAGTATATTGAATATATTACTAATATCCGTATGCAGGCTGTCGGGCTGGACCTGCCATTTCAGACCCGTTCCAACCCGATCCCATGGATCAATTCCTGGCTGGTTTCGGACAACGTTCAGGTTGCTCCACAGGAAGTGGAAGTCAGTTCTTATCTGGTCGGTCAAATCGACTCTGAAGTCGGTGCTGATGATTTTAACGACTTCCAGCTTTAATAATGGATAAGTCCAGTGTCATCCTGCTCAGCCGCTCAGGTCGTGAGCTTGAGTGTGTTGAAAACGCCTACCCTAACCTGCTGAGCGCACTTGAAGCACATCAGCTGCCGGTAGAGTATCAGTGTCGGGAAGGCTATTGTGGATCATGTCGCCTGAAGCTGCGTAAAGGTAAGGTCTGCTACCGCAGTGAACCGCTGGCATTTGTCGGCCAGGGTGAAATTTTACCCTGCTGCTGTCGACCCGTCGGCGATATTGAACTGGAACTTTAGCCTCTCGCTATCGCCGGACCAAACCGGCGATAGCTGATTCATCCGCCCATTAGTCGACAATAAATAACCGTGCACCACTGATCGTTGAGGAACGATGTGCCTCGGCGTGATCCGCCACCTGATAGCTCATACCGGCTTTCAGGGTAAATGTCCTGCCATCTTCAAGTTCAGTGACCATCTCACCTTCCAGACAGAACAGAATATGGCCTTTTTTACACCAGTGATCGGCCAGGTAACCGGCAGAATAAGTCACTTCTCTGACCCGGATATCACCAAACAGCCGGGTTTTCCAGACAGCCATCCCTTGCTCACCGGCATGCTTTTCTCCGACGACGACCTGCCAGTCGGTCACACCAAATGAAATATCATTTATCTGCATTGTCACAACCTTTCAGGACAGGCAGTTGCTCGCTGCCAAAAAGATTAAGGAAGAAGTAAATGACCGGTCACTTCCAGCCAGCTATGGGTGGCCGGAGAATTTTTCCCCTGCAGCCAACGTAATAACATATTCATCGCAACCGTACTGATCAGCTCCTGACGGGCTGACAGCGAGTGACTCTGAGTATTAAAAGTTAGCTGCTGCGCTTCAGTACCCTGTGGGGTCACCAGACAAACCCCCAGCGACTCGTCACTCAGTTCACCGACGGCCAGAGCCAGTGATGCTCGTTGATGTTCAGCCAGTAGTGCCGCGCGCTGTGCCAGTTCAGCAAGGGTCTCCACGCCCGCGGCCGGTAAATCACCGCCCCGCAACGGCACACCGGCCGATGCCAGTGACCAGTGAAGATATCCGGCCGTAAATTTCTCACTCACCGACAGGGTTAAACCACGCTGTCTGATTTCACGTGCCAGTACAGCCGGCAGCCCTTCAGTTCCTTCAAACAGAATCCAGTCAGCCAGTTGCTGACGGATAGTTTGCCAGCAGTTGTTCATTGCTACCGTCTCACTGCCAGGTCCGGTCAGTTTAATTTCCACCACCGGCATGGCTGCCCGGTATCCAAGAGAGACGCCTTGTGGCAGTGCTAAACTGTCCAGTTGCGCCGCCAGATCACTTTCACCACGGCCAAAAGTCGTCAGTCGCAGGCAGAGAGGTTTCTCCGGCAGGCTGAATTGTTCAGCCAGTCGCGGCAAAATCTGTTCGGTGACCATTACCTTAAATTCTGACGGCACCCCGGGGGTAAAAAAGATCCGGCAATTATTCAGGGTCACCGCAAAACCGCAGGCTGTCCCTACCCGGTTATCCATTATTTCGGCATGCTGCGGAATTTCGGCCTGTTTGCGGTTAGAAGCAGCCATCGTCCGCCCCCTTTCACTAAAAAAAGCTTCGATTCGCTGCAACCACTGTTGATTCAGTTCAAGTTCAACGCCGCAGGCAATGGCTGCGGCCCGGGCACTCAGATCATCGCTGGTGGGTCCCAGTCCGCCGTTAACAATCAGCACATCGGCCTGCAGGCTACGTTGCTGTAACTCTTCCACCAGAGCATCCAGTTGGTCACCTACTGTCGAGCGGTGGGTCATTACCAGACCGTGAGAAAAAAAAGTATCCGCCAGCCAGACAGCATTGGTATCGGTGATTTGACCGTACAGCACTTCATCGCCGGTAGACAGCATTTCAATATTCAACTTACAGCTCCTGAACAGTTAACGTGGCTGAGTCCGATGCAGCCACTGACACAGGCTGCTTCGGGCTATGAGAATTGACAAAGAGACTCATTAAAATACTGTCCGCGAGTGATTACAAGCTCAGGCAACCAAGGCCATTGAAAACGACCATCTCAGCATCACCAGCAGAGTAAGCCCTGCGCTCATCATGAGTCCGGAAAGTAAAATAACCTGACCGGCCGCTGGAAAATGCACCTTTTCTCTGATTATTCTGATAAATTTCTTAGCAATGAATTTTAGAAGCGGTGCCCTGTCGTAGTGGATGAACACCATTCACCGGCACAATTTGCAGTGACTTTGTCGCCGCAGCCAATATACACCTGAACAACCAAGGAAAATGTTTCCGGTATGAATCGCAGAATGTTTATGAAAGGCTCGCTGGCGGTTTCCGCCCTCGGGACCATGACAGGATTATCTTCCCTGCTGGGAAACTCCGCCTGGGCGGCTGACGGTATCGCCGACGGACATGCCCGGCAATTCGATTTTAACCAACTGAAACAGCAGGCAGCTGCTCTGGCAAAACAGCCCTGGGGGGGCGCTCCGGGTCCGTTACCTGAAACACTGGCCAATCTGACACCACAGGATTACAACGCTATTCAGTACGATGCCGGGCACTCCTTGTGGAATAATATTCCGGACCGTCAGCTGGATGTGCAGTTTTTCCATGTTGGCATGGGCTTTAAACGACGCATCAGGATGTTTTCGGTAGACCCTTCCAGCCGTCAGGCGAGGGAAATTCATTTCCGCCCGGAGCTGTTCAGCTATAACAATGCGCATGTTGACGTAAAACAACTGGTGGGAAAAACCGATCTGGGTTTTGCCGGGTTCCGGGCGTTTAAAAAGCCCGAACTGGCGCGCCGCGATATCGTTTCTTTTCTCGGCGCCAGCTATTTCCGTGCCGTCGATGATACTTATCAGTACGGTTTATCTGCCCGTGGTGTGGCAATTGATACCTTCACTAATCACGAAGAGTTCCCGGATTTCACTGCCTTCTGGTTTGAAACACCAAAACCGCAAGACACCAGTTTTGTCGTCTACGCCCTACTGGACGGTGCCAGCATTACCGGAGCCTTTAAGTTCACTATTGATTGTGAAAAAGACCGTGTGGTGATGACTGTCGAAAATAACCTGTATGCCCGCAAAGCTATCGAACAGTTAGGTATCGCACCAATGACCAGCATGTTCAGTTGCGGAACCAATGACCGTCGGATGTGTAACACCTATCATCCTCAGATCCACGATTCCGACCGTCTGGCCATGTGGACAGGAAAAGGAGAGTGGATTGCCCGGCCACTGAATAATCCTCAACGCCTGACCTTCAACAGTTTTAATGATGAAAACCCGCGTGGTTTTGGTTTACTGCAGCTGGATCATGACTTTAATGACTATCAGGATGTGATTGGCTGGTATGACAAACGTCCAAGCCTGTGGGTAGAACCCGTTGGCAAATGGGGTAAAGGTGCCATTAACCTGATGGAGATCCCGACTACCGGTGAGACCCTGGATAATATTGTCTGCTTCTGGAAACCTGAAGCCCCAGTCACCGCCGGCAGCGAGCTGAATTTCGGCTATAAACTCTACTGGAGCGGGCTACCTCCGGTACAAAGTCCGCTGGCCCGGGTTGCGGCTACCCGAACCGGTATCGGTGGTTTCCCTGAAGGCTGGGCTCCGGGCGAACATTTTCCGGAAGTCTGGTGCCGCCGTTTCGCGGTCGATTTTGTCGGCGGAGACTTGCAGGCTGCTGCACCTAAAGGTATTGAGCCGGTCATCACACTCTCCTCCGGCACCTTTAAACAGGTTGAGATTCTGTATGTTGAACCCCTCAAAGCCTACCGGATTCTGTTCGACTGGTACCCGAACAGCGATTCTACCGCACCGGTCAACATGCGGCTGTTCCTGCGATCGCAGGGAGAGACGCTGAGCGAAACCTGGATGTATCAGTACGTGCCTCCGGCACCTGACCAGCGTAAATATGTTGATGATCGACAGATGACTGCCGGCTAATCACTGCGTGGCGAAGCGCCCTGCTTCGCCACTTTCACTACTCATTACCCTGCCAAACATTTCGATATGCTCTATACCGCCCTCACTATAGGGTTCAGTACAAGCGACAAATCCATGAGCCACCCCAAATCCCTGTTAAGGCGCTAGTGCTGACAAATAAACTGCCCTTTCCGGACAACGGACAGAACAGGTCTGCAAAGTCTGTTTCAGCTATTGATGCCCCAAACGTTTCCCTCTGGCAAAAAGCGCCACAATTAACATAGCCAATACTCAGCGGCCCCCTCTATCGCCGGCCGGGAGTTGCACGTTAATCAATCCCGACGTTTCGTCATGGCACTTGTTTTTGGGCCTGAGGCGATGATATCACCGCTATTCAGGTGGCCAAATCAACTCAGTCACAGCAATCTATTTTTTTGTAAGCGCGAATGGTGTAAAACATTAATAAATGTGACAATCTGTTAGGATTGAGGGTGTTGCGTAAATACATTAAGCGTTATATTGGTCTGCCTGTGAAAAAACAGAACACCTGACAGTCATAATGAGTTGCTATGGATAAAACTGTATATCTTGTTGACGATGATGAATCTGTAATCACCTCGTTGCAAAACCTTCTCAGTTCGGAGGGGTATGAAATTGCAGCCTTTACCTCCCCTTCTGATTTTCTGAACCTGGCGGAATACAAAACCCCTGGCTGCCTAATCGTGGATTTGAACATGCCCGGATTTGATGGTTTAGAGGTCAGTGTTTATCTTACAGAACGGGGGCATACTATCCCCACCATTTTCCTTACCGGCTATGGCACCATCCCGATTACGGTTCGGGCCATGAAAGCAGGTGCGTTTGAATTTCTGACCAAACCGGTTATGCCTGATGAACTCATCAGAGTCATTGAAGATGCTCTTGAACTTTCAGAGAAAAGTGCCCGATTGTCCAGGGAGAAGCTCGAAGTCACGGGCCGTTATCATTCTCTCACACCACGGGAAAAAGAGCTGATGAAGTTTATTATCAGGGGGCTTCTCAACAAGCAGATAGCCGCAGAAATGGGGATCAGTGAAATTACCGCGAAAGTTCACAAGCGCAGAGTCATGGAAAAGATGATGGTCAGGTCTGTCCCGGAGCTCGTACGGATGTCGGAGAAACTGGGGCTGCCTGATGACAACTAGTCCCTAAAATCCCTTCATCATTATTTGCTTATCCCAGACATTTCTCCCGTATACCCTTCGGGACGAATATCAGAAGTATTCTGGCATTGCAGAGGCAAGGTGAACCAGAAAAGGCTGCCACCTTCCTCCCGGTTCTCTGCGTTGAGTTCACCACCGTGTCGTTTAATAATTTCGTGACTTATGGTTAGCCCCATCCCCATCCCTTCCGGCTTGGTGGTATAAAACGAGTCAAAAATTTTACCGATAACCTTATCTGTCATGCCGGTGCCATTGTCCACAACATCGATACGAATCATGTCTGGCAAAGGATGAGACGAGGCAATCCGCAGATTGCGCGAGCCAGATTTATCGGACATCGCCTCTATGGCGTTAATCACAAGATTAATCATAACCTGCTGAATCTGAACGTTCTCACAGAATACCCTGTCGTTGACCGCCGCTAAATTCAGCTCAAGAGAAACGTTCCGGCGTTCAAGTTCCAGTCGGGTCAGTATGATGATGTCATGTACAATTTGATGCATGTTTGCGCTGGAAAATTCAGTCATCTGATTGCGCGTCAGAGCCTGAAGACCGCGTATAATATTACCTGCCCGCTGACCTTCCCGGATTATCTCACTCAGCCCCCGGCTTGCATTTTCCAGATTAGCAGGCTCGCGTTTCAGCCATCTCTGGCTTGCTCCGGCATTCGATACAATCGACATCAGTGGCTGATTAATTTCATGTGCAATTGATGAGGTCAACTGCCCAACTGTAGATGCCCGGGCCACCCGGGCAAGATCGGTCTGGGCGCTCCTGACCGCGTCTTCCGCCTGACGCTGGGAGGTAATGTCGGTCAGGGTGCCAAAATACTCGCGGACCTCAGGCCAGTTTTCATTTGGCTCACCGATGCCCTTTATATAGCGACACTCTCCGTTATCACGAACGATGCGAAATTCAGCCTGCATCACTTTACCTTTAAGTGCCCATGACTCGATTTGCGCTTTCAGGTAGGGAAGATCGTCCGGATGCACCCGGCTCTGGAACTCAGCCATTGAGGTTGTCATCTGACTTTCAGGCAATCCCATAATGCGCTTATACTCATCAGAGATATACTGGATATCGGGTTCGATCAGCCAATGCCATGTCCCGGTATGACTTATTTTTTCACCCAGCATCAGAGAAGTCTGGCTGGCACGAAGCTGCTTTTCAATCTTCCTGCGCTGTATGTTTTCCTCGAGCAACCCGGCATAAAGCCGGGCTGTTTCAAGAGACACGGCGGCCTGAGCACCGAGCATGGAAACTATCCTGGAATGTTCGGCGGTAAAAACATCGGGCATCAGCCGGTTTTCCAGATAGATGACACCCACCATCTGCGCCTGCCTGAACATGGGGACACACATCACTGCAGCACCCGATGCAACCAGATAGCTATCATTGCTAAACGGGCTGAATACTTCTGGTTTCCCGGTGCGGATCTCCTGGCCCGTTCGGATAACCGCTGACAATACTGAAAGAGGGAGGTCGGTTGCGGTCGGCAATTCCTGAACAATTTTGACCTTAACACCCTCAGAGGTCGTCGAGGCTCTAGCCTGGATTTCCGGAGTGTTACCGTCGATAAGACGAATCAGCATACAGTGCTGAGCACCGGCCCGCTCAACGAGTATCATCATAAGAATATGGATAAGCCGGTCCAGATTAATCTCTTCAGTCAACGCACGCATGACTGTCACTATGCTCTGCAGGTCACTGATAACTGCACTTTGCTCAAAGGGTACGGTGCTCAACGCCGTCTGGGATGAGTGGCTTGCCAGCGCCGGGTACTGCGTTTCCAACTGATGCACTTTCGCCCCCGCCCCCCACCGATCCCACGCCGCGATAGCACCCTTGATATAGCTATCACCGGCAAAAGGCATGTTTAATGCGTATACCATCCGTGCAGCAAGCTCACAGGCAAGAGCGTTAATATGCGGAAACTGGCCTTCACGTGATAACGTTATGGCCTTTTCAAACAGCTCCAGAGCCTGGGCTGTATCACCTTCCAGCCGATAAAGTTCAGCACGCAGCAACGCCTCCTTATCTGAGAATGTCCTGCTGTTTTCGTTAGACCAGGTCACGATCCGCTCAAGATGAAGTTGCAGCTGATGTCGTAACTCTTCTGTCATGGTCCCCGTATTTAAAGGCACCGTCAGTGACAGCGCGCTGTAAAGATGATAATCCAACATGTGAACATGTCCGGGAATAAATGCGGTAAATTGTCCGGCATCGTTGAACCAGCGAGTTGCTTGTGCATATTCGCCGGCGAAAAAGTGTGCCATGGCCTTATAGAGTCGTAACCAGAACTGCATCAGAAACACTGGCTCAACAGCCTGCTCAGGCTTCATGGCTACGGGTACCGGTATCAGAAAATTATCGCCACTGAACGAGTCCCCACGTGGCTTTCTCAGAAACATAACATAGTCCATCTGCATGCCGAGAATCACTTCCACATCCCGGAACTTTGCCTTTCTGACAAATAACATCCCGCGCGTGATAGAAGTGCAAACCCCATCCAGGTGATCACCACGAGCCAGATAGTTCATGATCAAATGACGCAGAGCCAGACAGGCCGACGTCCTGTCACCCGTTTCAACGCCAACATCGAATGCTGCTTTCGCTCGATCTATGGCATAGCTCATCGGCATAGTCCATACGCTGACCTGGTCGAGAGCCAGTAACGTGCGAGCCTTAAAGCTGACAAAATCATGTTTATAAACCAGTTCACGTGCCAGCAAGGTGCTGGCAAATCCACGACTGTACTCATCGTATTGATCCCCACACACTACCCCATACCAGGAAAGCGCGAGTGTAGATGCGCCTGACAGACCCCGCTCCATCGACAGATGCAATAGCCTGCACAGAAGCATGAAGTGCAGTCGTGGATTGATAAACGCCGCAAAGGTGCTGGCACCTGCCAGCAGATTCATGACAGCCTCGGAATTTTTACACTCAACCAGTCCGAGAGAACGAAACCGGGTATACGGATTTTTCCCCACATCATCTTTAAGTACTTTCCGTGCTTCATCACACTCCTCCCGGGTAGGATTGCGATTCAACTCGATGCCAAATACCCTAAGCCATGTGAGCGCCGTTTCCAGCGCAAGTTTACTGTCGGACTGCCGCATATGGATCTCAGCCATCAGACAGGCCGCCTGCGCCTTATTTGCCACCTGACCGGATGATGACTGGATACGGGCACTCAGTTCCAGCGCGGAGGAAAAGTTACTATTGAAAAACTCGCACTCCGCCTCTTCAAGAAGATATTCACCGGTGATTTCGATACCTACACTTTCATGAAGCAACCTGATTGCCCGCAAATAACGCAACCCGGAAACGCAATCACCGCTGGTTTTGGCGCATCTGCTGGCGCGGAGCAAAAACTGGCTGACGCCATCATAATCGGAAGTCAACAGGGATAAATGATTCACCGACAGCAGGTGGTGCGCCGCTCTGAACAGAAACTCACTGGTCATATTAAGCGAAGATTCCTGCATGTAGTAACGCGCAGCTTTATAATGAAAATGATCCTTATTTTCATCATTCAGCAGACTTAAGGCGGCTTCATAAATACTGTCATGCATAAAAGAAAAGACATTTTCATTGAGCGTGATAAATCCGGCAGTCACTGCAGGCCGGAGTAACCCTGCAATATCCTTAACCTCAACAGAGGTCATATCGCTCAATAAACAAAGTTCACCTGTACTCCCCAGGGCAGCAATCTGTCCCAGCCATTCGCGGGTCGGTAAAGGGAGAGAAGACAGATTCAGTAATACGCTGGCGGCTACGTTTGCCGTATAGTGGCTGTTGCGTAGTGCCTGTAAATCATAAGCCCATCTCAACGGGGCATTATAGGTAATCAGGCCATCAATGACAGCCTGCCGAAAAAATTCCTGAGTGGAGAGCGGGTTTCCGGCGGTCTTCTCATGCATCAGCGCTGCCAGCTCCATTGTCTCTGTACTGCGGGCATGAAAACGCTCGGCAAGCCAGTTGGCAATGCTTATTTCCGTCAAGGGCTCAGGCGTTATATCAGTTATCCGATGCGCATTTTCCCGAATACACTTGAGGTTATTGGCGATTGTGGGACAAGGTAAGGAAATGCTGTCACGATGCGTGATAACCAGAAGAAGAGGGATCTCGTCACTCCGGCTCAACAGATTCTGTAAAAGATGTAACGAGGCCTGATCTGCCCAGTGAATATCATCCAAAAGCATAACCAGTGGCCGCCCCGGGGCAGAAAAGGCTTTTATCAGGTTGAAGGCCACCAGATTAAAACGATCCCGGGCATCACGCGTATGAGAAAGCGTCTGCACGACAGACTTCTGGTTAAGCAGTATCCCTAACTCTGGAACCAGATTCACGGCCAGACCAGCATGCTCTCCCATCAGGCGCAAAATGTGTGTTTTCCAGCGCGTCATCTCTTGCACAGGTAAACCCAATACGTGCAACGTCAGCGTTCTGAAAGCCGCGGTAAACACAGCGTAGGGAAGGAACGGTGAATTTTTGTCAGCCTTTACCACGGTAAGCAATGATTTCTTATTTCGCAGCAACTTCAGCGCGGAAGCTATCAGCGACGATTTTCCCGCACCAGGCATGCCACTCACCGCAACCAGGGCGTGCTTACCACTTCGGCTGACTTCATCAAACGCAGCCAGAATATAGGTCGCCTGCGGATGGTCAGCATACAGCGCTTGTGTCGAATAGCTCTCCATCTGAGTATCCTGCATTCCGGGAGAGAAGGACTCAATACTGCCCTCCGACAAGAGTGTTGTGGCGCAGCGGCGAAGGTCAGCCAGCAAACCGTCTGCAGTCTGATAACGATATTCCGGCGATTTGTGCAGGAGCTTCAAAACTATCGAAGAGATCATCACCGGTACGTTTGTACACAGCAAGTGGGGAGGCGTCGCTTCAGAGGCAATGTGGTGATGTACCCATTCTGCATGCCCTCCTTCCACGTTCCCATAGGGAAGTCTGCCGGTGAGGAGTTCATACAGCACAATACCCAGACTATATAAATCACTGACACGGCTGACAGGATAGGCAGACCGGGAGGTATGCTCAGGAGACATATAGGCAAGCGTTCCCCCTGAGACAGGCAGGTCAGGCTGTATAAGCAAATCATTCTGGACGAATGACAACCCGAACCCTGCCAGGTAAACGCTACCATCCTCACTGAAAAAAAAGTTTGCGGGTTTAATATCCCCATGCACCAGGCCCTGCTGATGAGCAACGCTTAGCGTTGTGCAAAGCAAAGTCGCGTAGTTTAGAAACTCTATGATGCTGCCAGGTGGCGTGCAGAGTAAGTCGGTCAGCGTACGATAGTTGAACGCCCGGTATATCAGCGCATATCTGCCCTTATAATGAGTTCGCTTAACAGGCCTGAGCGACCAGTGATCAGAGAGTTTATGCCGCAGTGCAAATTCATTTTTCAGCAACTGAGTGATGTGAAATACTGACGCTTCGTTACCCGCCGTTGCCATAACAAAGGTATCGCCACTGCTGGCATTACGGCACAGCAGCCAGTCAATATTCCCTTCATACGCAAGCGGGCTAACGGTTATCTCCTCAGACAAAATGAAGTCATCATTATCCGGGGAATTAAATGTCTGCTGCGTTGTAATCATCGACAGGTTACCTTTGGGAAAACTCATTTCGTATGAGCTCAAACAACGTATCGATATCAACCGGCTTAGATAAAAATGCGATGGCGCCCAGATTAATTGCATACCGCATCATATTTTCATCCCCGTTTCCGGAAATAATAATACCCGCCGGTTTTCTTAACCGCCGGGTCAGATGGATGAAAAGCTCAAATCCACTGATGCCCTTCAGGTGAACATCAATGATAAACAGCGCTGCATTGACTATCGCTGCTTCATCACAAAGAAGAGATTCTGCCGATCCGAACGCTTCTGTCTGATAACCTTCAGATTCCAGCAGATTAACCAGACCATTGCGGACCGAACGTTCATCATCGACAACGATAATGCGCTGCAACAGCTCCATGCTGTTTTCCTTAAATAAAGCTCAGGCCCTGTGAGTCACATCCTTAGGTGGTTTTGTCACCAGAGGGCGGAGCCTTGTCGCCAATCTTATGGTAATATTCGTGTCGAAACCAGTGCCGGTTTACCGGCTGACGGTTGACCAGTCTTTTGATCAATGGGATTAGATGCTCACCAACCTGCATACCCAACAGACCCACAAGGGCAATGATCGGTGGCGCAGGCGAGTTAACGTCCAGAACGGCATAAATTAATCCAACCAATATACCGACAGCCAGTGAGACTGAGTAGGATTTCAGCATGTTTAGTCCGCCTGTTGGCCAATACGTGGTGGTAAAGACAGTTGCTTATCACTCACTGTCTGACTCTGCACATCAGTGGGTACCCGCGCGGATGCTTCAGTATGAAACAGTTTACCGCCGGCCGTGCTACCCATCACCATTCCCAGCAGCCCTATCAGTGCCACTGCAGGAGGAGCCGGTGACTGTACTTTAAGTAGTGAGTAAATAAGACCTATCAGCACGCCCACGCCCAGAGACAATAATAAAGGACTCACGGGCCCTCCTTAATCAAATAAAGGTCCGTCCCCCGGGAGACGGACCATTTAAAACGGACTAACGGACTTTCGCAGGAACCGGCGCCAGGGTACGGTGTTCAGTCTTCTGACGTGAGGGTGCTTTGTGAACCATGGTGTAAGCGTAATCAACGCCGATGCCGTAAGCACCTGAATGTTCTTTGGCAATATCCATCACAGCGGTGTAGGTGTCTTTGTGCGCCCAGTCACGCTGCCACTCCAGCATCACCTGCTGCCAGGTCACCGGTATCACGCCTGCCTGAACCATGCGCTGCATAGCATAATCGTGTGCTTCTTTGGTGGTACCGCCTGATGCATCAGCCACCATGTAGATTTCGTAGTCGCCTTCCAGCATCGCGCACAATGCAAAGGTATTGTTACAGACTTCGGTCCACAGTCCTGAAACCACCACTTTTTTCTTACCGTTAGCGGCCAGTGCATCGCGGACTTTCTGGTCATCCCACGAGTTCATCGAGGTACGCTCAAGAATGTCCTGCCCCGGGAACACGTCCAGTAGTTCCGGGAAAGTGTTACCGGAAAAGCTTTCAGTCTCAACGGTGGTCAGCACTGTCGGGATGTTGAAGACTTTGGCTGCCTTCGCCAGTGCAACCACGTTGTTTTTCAGAACCTGACGGTCGATTGACTGGACGCCAAACGCCATCTGAGGTTGCTGGTCGATAAAGATAATCTGGCAGTTCTGCGGCGTCAGTACTTCAAGCTTACGATTAGTCATGTTAAGGCCCATTGAGGTTATTGTGGTTAAATTCAGTGGAATATATAAACAGAGTCAACTGGCAGCCCCGGGATAATCAGCGTCACATTTATGCCGCTGCCCATACCAGTCTCTGTCTGAGCACAGTCTAAGAACCTTTTTATTTTCACAATATTATCTTTAGGTATAACTATACGAACGTATACCTATCCCTTTGTATAACTAGACGTTCTACAAGTATCCTGATCATAATTCCGTCATCCCAATATCCTGCTGTCACGGCAGGAAAATTATTGTCCACGGTCTGCATTTCCGTTCCGGACAACTCATCTCAGGAGATCCTATGGTTACCCTTGGCAAAGCTGATGTCATTCTTACCAATGGCCGTATTCATACCGTCGATCGTGCAAATCCGATTGCCGACGCGGTGGCTATTCGCGACGGCAAGTTTCTTGAAGTAGGCAGCCTGACAGAGGTCATGCAGCACCACTGTGAAGGCACTAAAGTCATCGATCTGAAAGGTCATACCGCGATTCCTGGTCTGAATGACTCGCACCTGCACCTTATTCGTGGAGGACTCAATTACAACCTGGAACTGCGCTGGGAAGGCGTGCCATCGGTAGCTGACGCGCTGCGTATGCTGAAAGAACAGGCGCTGCGTACACCTAATCCGCAGTGGGTGCGTGTGGTAGGTGGCTGGACGGAGTTCCAGTTTGCTGAACGCCGTATGCCAACGCTGGATGAAATCAACGAGGCATCACCAGATACCCCGGTTTTTGTTCTTCATCTCTATGACCGTGCCCTGCTCAATCGTGCCGCACTGAAGGTTGTGGGATATACCAAAGATACTCCTAATCCTCCGGGTGGTGAGATCCAGCGTGATAGCAATGGAAACCCGACCGGAATGCTGATTGCCCGTCCAAATGCTATGATTCTCTACTCTACGCTGGCAAAAGGGCCGAAATTACCGCTTGAGCAGCAGGTAAATTCTACCCGACAGTTTATGCGTGAGCTGAACCGACTGGGCCTGACCAGCTCCATCGATGCAGGTGGTGGCTTCCAGAACTACCCGGAAGATTACGAAGTCATTACTGAGTTACATGAGAAAAAGCAGATGACCCTGCGCATCGCTTACAACCTGTTTACTCAACGTCCAGGTCATGAGCTGGAAGATTTCGAAAAATGGACAGATATGTTGACGCCGGGTCAGGGCAGCGATTATTTCCGCCACAATGGTGCCGGTGAAATGCTTGTGTTCTCGGCCGCCGACTTTGAAGACTTCCTTGAGCCGCGTCCGGACCTGGCGCCGGGAATGGAAGATGAGCTGGAACGCGTGGTACGCCATCTTGTTGAGCACCGCTGGCCGTTCCGTCTGCATGCAACCTACGATGAATCGATCAGCCGTATGCTGGATGTGTTCGAAAAAGTGAACCGTGAAATTCCGTTCAACGGTCTGCACTGGTTCTTTGACCACGCAGAAACTGTGACACAACGTAATATCGATCGTATCAAAGAACTGGGCGGTGGCATCGCGGTGCAGCACCGCATGGCGTTTCAGGGCGAATATTTTGCAGAGCGTTACGGCATTGAAGCGACCCGTCATACCCCACCTGTTGCTCGTATGCTGGAGACTGGCGTGCCGGTGGGTCTGGGCACCGATGCGACCCGGGTTGCCAGCTATAATCCATGGACAGCACTTTACTGGCTGGTCTCCGGTCGCACAGTCGGAGGAATGCAGATGTATGACGTCAATGCCCGCCTTGATCGTGATACTGCATTGATGCTCTGGACTCAGGGCAGCTCCTGGTTCTCAAGTGAGCAGGGTAAAAAAGGTCAGATAATTGCCGGTCAGTTGGCTGACATGGTGGTTCTTAGCAAGGACTACTTT
>Ga0157363_1001745_pt1 | contig 18500 bp, 6 predicted proteins | sample AttsexASBM1_FD_111477 | JGI IMG/M metagenome (GOLD analysis project Ga0157363, IMG submission 111477) | Fungus gardens microbial communities from leaf cutter ant in Ribeirão Preto, State of São Paulo, Brazil - Atta sexdens ASBM1 | ecosystem: Host-associated > Fungi > Mycelium > Unclassified ... | reverse complement strand
GTGTGTGTGTGTGTGTGTGTGTGTGTGTGTGTGTGTGTGTGTGTGTGTGTGTGTGTGTGTGTGTGTGTGTTTATGATATAGTGGATTATTATTTGAGAGATGAAAAAATTAACTGAGCTCAAATGCAAAGATCACTTTAAACACAACTATATCTAATAAAGTACATATTTTACAAATCGTGAATTTACTGCAGTATTTAATTGAAATCTGCTATTTATGATTATTCAGAGCACGATTTTTGGCGGAGTTTGATTTTTGGCAGTCGTTATCTTGCGACTTTTCAAAAAGTGAGAAAGGGAAAGAATTCCTGTCCTTCCAAGTTATCGACGATATGCGATTTACGTTCAGGCATGTTATCTATCGTAAATAAAAAAAAAGAGAAGAGAGAAAGAGCAAGTGGGAGGGGGAGGAGAATCACATTTTATATATGTTCACAACACGTTTTTTGTTGATAAAGTATTTTAGTTTTTTTGGGTATCTATTGCGTCACCGATCGTTTTTTATTTCGCCCCTTTTCAATTGCTCATCCTACTCGCTTGGTGTAGTCGAAAAATAACGGTGGTTTAACGAGAAGAGAGATCTGCAGAGGCCGATTGACTCGACGAATTCTCCCCCTTGATATCTTTTTTGTAGCAAAGGCAAAGCGACTATAACCAGGCGGTATCATTTTAACGTGACATTTCATTTTAGACATGGGAGCAAATCTTTTTTGTATAGCCGTTCATCGTCAGATAATACAAGGATAATATGGGATACGTGGAGTTATATTATTCCCGATATTGAACTGATAGCAATTTCAAATCAATTGCGTCGATAAATTTAATGTATTTACACAATAGAAGTTAAGTTACTTTATTTTGTATAGCAGTTTATATCGCCGTGTAATCTGTATGTAAACTTTCAAAACGAGATTATTTATATTTTGATTAATATTTATCGATGATAGCGGAAAAATAAATTTTATATTTATTGATGATACAAATTTTATGTTAAGATAATCCATATAAATTATCTGCGACACAATTCTGTTTTAAATTATTATCTTGGAAAATATATAATAAATATAAAAATGTATGAATGTCGCGTTTATATTAAACTAAAAAAATATGTGATTTAATATGATATATATTTTTTATTTACATCCTATTTTCAAATATTGCGCAAGTAATTACATTTTTGGATTACGTTGTTGAATCGTATTTTTGAAACCTCTATAGCGTGCAAATTTTAATTGATGTATATAATCTTGTGCAATCCCGAATATGATATGTGATTGTATTATTTGTTTTAACGCGACAATTTTAAAGTAGAATTAATATTTATAATTTCATACGCGAACGAATTTCGAAAACAATTGAACCGTTGGCTTTTAACGAGACAAATTATTGAATCATGCTTCTCTTAACACAATTTGTACGAAAGTATATATTATATAAATATTATATGTTTCGCATAGTACAAATTTCAGAGGATGTTAGATTTCATCAAAGAAATCAAGTTTTGTTATATTTTATATATAAGAAATCTGTATTGATCCTCTTTCAGATATATTTTAAGATATGCCGCACGTCGTCTAACAATACTAGTTCACGTCTTTTAATTTTGTTTTTATATAAAGGTGGAATTGTTACACATTATGTTGCGTATTATATCTTATATATTGATCTGAACAAGAATGCTCCTTATAATTGCAAGGCACAGATTCCTTGACAAAAGTTGATTTTCTCTCTCTCTCTCTCTCTCTCTCTCTCTCTCTCTCGGTCTATTCCCTAAAGTTTGTTTCATGAGCCTTGAAACTATCTTGTGTCGTGATTTAATTTTCGTGACATTAGACATGATTAAATTTTTATTATTAGCCAACTTCTCTTTGCTGTGATGACCTGTACTTTTTACAAAATTTTTGTCGGACAAAACTGACAACGAATTAGCATTTCTGCCTTTGTCTTTACAAAATAGAATAGTGATTTCACAAAGTACGCAACAAACCATTTTACGTTATATTTTCAGAAAGCTTTTATATGTAAGATGAAGCCACGAAACTTCTTTATAAAGTAGAGAGTCCTTGTTGCGCAGATGTTACATTTGCTATTTCGAAATGTGTTCATGATGTCGTGATCTTTGCGGGTTTCAATATAGTTACACAATAATATCTCGTGTAATGGAAAGTGTTTTGTTATATCTTTTATCTATTTTCAAACTAACATTTCGGTGAATAAATTTTCTTATATAAACTACATACGTATTCTTTTTTTATTATAGATATTTCAAAAAATTTGTCTTTTTCATTTACTCTCAAATTAATCTTTAAATTAATATATATTATATACAATTAATGTTATATAATTAATGTAGACTGACAAGTTTCTCCTACAAAATAGCATTTCATTTATTTCGTTTAAGCTACTTGTTGCGAAGTAATAACCATTTATTTTACGATTCTAATGGTTACTCAGTACTATATAATTTTCGCGGTTTATGTTCTCTCAAACAATTACATAACTTTACAATCTTATACTCTTGTGATTCGTTACAATGGGATTGAGAAAATTAGCATGATTTTTGCAATTTTCAACTCATATCATTAATTCATTCCTTTATCTCTCATTAGAAATTACATATAATTAGGAGAAAATCGAACAAATTGGCAATTTTTTCAAATTATAAATTTAATAACGATAAAAATTTCTATGATTTATATTTATGTATATTTATATTTATGTATATTTCTATACGATTTGTGCTTTGATCTAAAATTTCCGATAAAATATTTTATAGAGAGATATTTATTAAGAGATATTTATAAAGCTCAAATCCTTATCCCTCATTAAAAGCATTTCTATCCCACAGATCAGTATAAACTATTATGATGTAACGGAATATCCGGATCTTTTCCGTTTCTCTCTGATCCCGGTTTCTTCCGATCACGTTATCGTCTCGGCTTTCACGCCGTTCTTGGAAGGGTATAATTTGAAAACGCGGAAAATCACTTTAGGATTTATCGAAGGCTACATGAGATTAGTGATAAAGTGCTATTTTCTGTGATTCAGCAACGTCGGTAATAGATATCCCGCACTTAATAAGTAGCCATCGTGTCAACTTTTATTACCAGTCTTTAATAAACGTGTACGCTTTCCAAGTAGTGCAAACGACCCCGCCGTCGTCGTTGATGCAACGATAAGGTAATTTACATGTTCATCCGATCCTAAGCCTCTAAGTATTCCCTCTAGAAACATCGGCATTTACCCTCAAGGACCGAAGACTTTATTCCCTTTTTCTTCTTTAGAAGAAAGTGAGAAAGAAAGAGAGACATGAGGTATTGAGACATCGATATTTTATGGGATAAGTTTCATGTACACAAATTTTACATAATTTTTACAAAGGATTCTAAGATATATAAAAATTATTAATTATAAAAATTTAATTAATATTCAAGCTTTTATTTTATTTCTACTCCGACGAAAATATCGAGATATTAGTAATTCGCCAACAATATATATCATTGAAGCAGAATTCCGAGATTGAAAGCTAATTAAACTCGCGAGATAATTACCAATGCACAATTAAAAATTCAGTTGTGTAAAAGTTAATGAAAAACAAAATTAAATAAAATTGTGAATTATGAATTAATTAACAAATAAAGAGTTTCAATTTGCGCATGTAACGAAATTTAATTTAAGATTTAATTATCGAGATACTTTAATTATTATATTCTAATTCACAAATATTAAAAATTTACGAAGATGATGAATTCTTTTATGATTTTTTTATGAGAAGAGAATGACTAATATAGGTGTGGGAAAAAGTTCGTAGCGTTTTTCCCGTTAGATGGCATTAAAAAAACGCCACGAACTTTTTTCCACATCTAATAAAATAATAAATACCTAAGGAGATTCCTTATAGGTATACAATCTGTTATATTATTATACAATCTGTTATATCATCGTTACTGATAAGGTACTGATAAGGTACTGTCTAAATACTGAATTGATATTATATACAATCATCATTATTATCATTCCTATTACATAGAGATAGAATTTAATAACACGACACGATAATATCTTTGACATTAGTAACGCAAAATATCAATTTATGGTAAACAAGTTTGTAAAACAGAAAATTCTTAGTTGAGCTTTCGTTGAAGCTTTCAGTGAGACGTAAAATTTTATCCTTAATCCTGGAAATACTGAAAACGCTTCGCAGAGAAGTTCAATGGCGTAAGCTTGACAGAATTTTGAAATATTCTTAAAAATCTCCTGATGTTTTTCTTTAGAATAATTAAATTAAATTAAATTAAATATAAAAGAATGATTCACAATTTGTTCTTTTTTTAAATATCAAAATTACGAAAAAATATGAAGAGAACAGTTTTTTTTAAACAAAAACTAACTAAATCCGACAAAATTTTAAAAATGTTCTAGAGAGAGAAAGAGAGAGAGAGAGAGAGAGATATTTTCTAATGTTTTTTTTGAAATAATTTATTTAAATTAAATGTAATACGAAAAAATGATTTAATTTGCTCATACATTCTTTTTTAAATTTTAAGCGTTGTGAAAATGTACAAAAAATAATAATTCTTTAAATAAAAAGAATCCCGCACAAAAACATATGGAAAATGGATCCCGGCTAATTTGACTGAATTTGTAATATGCGATATCTTTTACTAATGTAAAATTAATATTTTTTATTTATAACATACGTATAATGTATTATGTATTCAAGTGGTTTCTAATTTAATTGGTTAATGTTGTTCAACAAACATAAATTTTATAAACTGTTTATAAAATCTCTAAAGATTAAATAATTAAAAAAGAAATTACAATAGCAGTTTTAAACAAGCTTCGTTTCTCGTAAGAAAAATATTTTAGATTTTGACAGTTAAAGATTACGCCATTGTTCCCAGCACCTTCTTTATGTGTATTAAGTTAAACCACCTTAAAGGCGAACATTTAATTTCACTCTGTCTTTATAGGGATTTCCGTAGTTCACTTTACTGCGTCCTATTTTACTATCGTGTAGTATTTTATCGTCTCCTCTCTCCCTTCCGTTTACAATGCGAAAAGGATTGAACGCCTGCGTCAGACAAAAAACGTATCGCTTTTCAAAGAGCTTTGCAATCTACTACCCTTGTGATCCGTTACAGTCGGATCTTGAAAATTGGCATCATGACATTTGCAATTTTTCTACCCATATCTATTCCTTTATCTCTCTTTGGGAATTACAAATAATTAGAAAGATATCGAACAATTTGGCAACTCTTTTTGAATATAATTCACATATTCTCATTGGATCATTAACAATCCATTAATAATAATTTGATTATTTTAAACAAATTTATTTACGATTACTGTTTACTTGCATTTTCCAATTTAACCAAACTAAAATTTAAACAAACTATTAGGAATTAGGAATTAAAAACTTTAATATAAGAGATTAGTTCTTATTTCAAATTAATATCATAAAATTTGTGAGAATATTCTGTGCCAAATTTAAAATTGACTTATAATCAGAATCTAACGAGATATTAAAGTTGTTTAGAGAAACATTTAAAAATATTGCTCCTTGAAGTAGTTTTTATTTAAAAAAATTAAACTAATTCTAGAATTATCATACGCATTTATTATTTAAAGAAATAATAAAGATAAGTATCAGATAATGAAATATGATCCAATTATTGAACAAAATGATAAAAATTTTAATTATTAAGCTTTTAATTCGTACAACTCTATTAATAAATTTATCTTATTAAATTTTTATAAATAACTAATTTATTTAATTGTAAATATAATTAAAAACTTAATATTTAAAATTGTCATTTCGTTCAATAATTAGGTCATGTCATTATCGTAATAATTAAGTCGTGTCATTTCGTTCACTAACCATCCATTATTGATACTTTACCTTAGTTTATTTTTTTTTTAGAATAAAATCGTTCAATTTTATAACAGTATTAATGGCAAAATCGTTTATTTTGATTAGTTGTCAAAGGAATCGCATCAGTTAAAATTGAGATTTATTTTGTACAAAAATTATCTGATTGCCTTATAAGACTTCGGCTAAAGGAATTAATGGAACGATAAATATGCATGGAATTGTATAAAGCTGAGACTTAACTAACAATTCACAGCACGTTTCAGTTTTCGCAAGGAGCTGGCCTTTCTCGGCCCAACACCGACTTTGCGCAATGCTATGATGCATAAAATCGTTGTAACTGTCGGTACTGTAACTGCCCCTATAATTGGACGCTGGAGAACGTCTTCCGTTGCACTTGAGCATCGAATTCCATGCACGTTCGTGCCTCTGGGTAACTTCATGCATTTTATATATATCTGGATGTTCTATACATTTATAAGAACGTGTATTATAAAAATCTTGACTGTAAATCGTGATTGTAAATACTACATAATATCAAGTAATTTGTTATGCCAGTTGTGACTGAGAAATTGATATTGTTTTAAGCACGTGTTTCACATTATGGATTAATGATTGTTCTTATTTTAACAAAACCGCTTGGAAACTGATAATGGTTATTTCACTTCCTGCGCGATGATATAATCTGGGTTATAGTTTTATGCATCAAAATAACCGCGAAGGAATTGGGATTGCGGATTTTTATATTTTCCGATATGCACGACTGATCTCCCAAAGAATTTTTATGTTCTGATATTGCGAATCAAGCGGCGCGATTGATGGGAACGTAAAAGCGTCATTTAGAGTCAATAAGTTGATAGCAAATTATCGACAGGTTGACATTTTGTGTAAAGCTTCTATACAATCAATACTTTAGTTTTAAACTTCATTATTAAAGGGACAAAATTTATTGCGCTTTTGGAATCATGTTACTCTGTCATATCACTAATAATAAAATTTGACGTTAAATTCTATAGTTCTATTTTTAGTTCATTAATTTGCATATATTGTACACTGAAATATAAATATGTCAATAATAAAAAAATGTGGTATTTTTTAAACAAGAACTGTATTTTATATTCTATATTATTTTGTGTTTTATATATAGTTTATATATAATGTATAAAAATAAAGCATTGCGATAATTTAAATTTTTATTAATTTTTTAATTTAATCTTTCTTTCAGTAAAAAGTATTGCATCTTTTTAAAATTTTATTTGCTGTTAATGTAATTTGTAGCTTCATGAATTATAATTAATTAACTTATACAATTTAAAGAATCAGTTAATAGCTTTTTGCGTGTACTAAATATTTTCGGAACAATTAAATAAAACGTATTTATTAAATACATTTATTTAGTATAAGCAACAGATACTAAATTGACAATATTCTTGTCTATATGTGTCGGCAAGATAGCCGACAAGTGGTCGAGATGTCGAACTGTCTCGCCATCTCGTTTATTACGAGGAAAGGGAGAAGTAATTTGCAGTGCAAGAAGGACTCTTAAATTTTTACGACTGTCTCGTCCGTTACAGTACTTAAATGAGATTCCTCGCAGGTTTTTTCTAATTTCGACCGCAAATAGAGATTCTCAAGCCAAAAGGGTATTTTAAGTGTTGTAGCACTAGTAATAAAGAAAATTGAACAGACCGTTATGTCCAATTGATTAACGTCGCAATTCATTTATTCAATTACAATAATACTCGCCTAAGTTATATTAATCAAAAACAAAATTGTTTCTTTGCTCAATGTAAAATAAAAATTCAATTCTGTAACATCTTGTCAAACCAAAAAAAGTTTAAGATTTAAATAAAATATTTATTAAGATATTAAATAAATAATATATAAATAACATTAAATTTCAATTCATACATATATTTATTATTTTTAAGGAAAAGTATGTAAATTAAAGTAAAAGTAAATCATATGTGATAAAGCTCTTATATCTACAATTGTTATATATAAGCACTTTTATGATTTTATATACAGACACCTAATTTTTTTATTTTTCACACTTAACATTGAAATTTCACACTTAACATTATGACTACAGAATTCTGCAGATAATCGTTTGAGGAATTAGTTGCCATCGTAATGTATTCACATTTGATAAATCCTCGGATAAAGTTCACAACTAAAGTCACAATTAAAATCTTACAAGCACTTCATAGACATTATCTTATGTTTGAATGCTCAAAATCCCATTTGAAAAATAAATAGCACGGCGCGGTGTAATTGTCGAATGTTTTGCTTTTCGCTCGATTTTTATCTCTTCGTCCATGATTACTTTGTATTCTACTATACATAGTGCTTCTAATAAATGACATAATTTATTTTTTCTTTCTTTTTTTCTCTTTTTCTCTTTCTTTTTCTCTCTCTTCCTTCATTAAGTTAGAAGTATCTCCAACAAGTTGCAACAATATTATAGCAATATTACGCGTTGCAACAATATTGCAGCAATATTGCTCCAAGTTTTGTGCTGAGGATTATGTATATTGAGTTAATATATATATAAGAATAAAATATCGATATCTATATAATATCCATATAATATGTAATATCCATGTACTTTGGAAAGGGCTAATTCTTTATATCTCTGCATTTGCGTATTTCACTTATATATATGTATAACTGGAAATGTTAAAATAATATTTATCGGAAATTATATTTATCGGAAATGATATAATAATAATATTATAATTTCTCGTAATAATGCATGTTGATAATAAATTAGTAAAATGTTTAAGAAACCTGCTACTTTAAACACATGCTACATGTTTGTGTTTCCATTTACTTTATTTTACATTTTTAAAGCAAATTTGAGAGCAATTATTTTCAAGCAATTGCTGTACATATATATATATAAATATAAAAAAAATATATATATAATGCAAGAATAAGATAAAAGCTTATGTTTGACAAGTTTACCGTACATCTTAACTTAAGCATTACACATTGCCGTAGGAACTGCTCTTACAAGATGAAGTAAATAAACTATTTACTCATTAAACTCGGATATACAAGATTTCTCGTAAGTTGAACAAATTGAGGATGCTTTAATAACCAGTGATCTTCGTTAATCCTTTCGTCTCAAAGGCTTCCACCTTTGCATAACGTTTTGCATATAACAAGATGGAAATTTCTTCCTGAGCTTCTTTATGAAAACATCAGTATTATTTTATTATAATTAGATCTGCAAAATTTTATTTTATGCGGTAAAATGATTATACAAATTTTTGGCTAATTATAAGGTTAAAATTAAATTTAATAAAACAATTAAACAATTTAATTAAATAACACTACGATCTTTTTCTTAATGCATAAAGATATATACATATAAAAAAAATGATACTATAGTATAGAATAACATTTATAACACTTAATATTATTTTACAATAATTTAATTACCTATTGCAAAATTTATTATGTCAGCAATATTACATCAATATTATATTAATATTTAATAAATTAATTATATTTCATTATTACTGTGTCACACTACTACAAATTTTTATGAAAATGAGAAAATATTTATAATAGTGTAACATAGTAACAAATGTAATTAATTTGTTAATTATGTTCAAAAATATGAAGCTGTAAATTTCTTTGCTCTTTCTTTATTTTTCCTTCAAAATTTTTATCTTCATCGGTGTAATTAAATTGAAACTAATTTCCTTTTTTGCATTAATGATTAGTTTTCTTTCTTTCTCTTATTTAATATACAATATATATATAAACATTAAAATTTTCACAATTTAATATTTTTTTCTTTAATGTTTTTTTGTATAATACTCTTTTTAAATATTCTTTTTTTTTTATAAAACAAAATTGCTTTTATTATTCTTATTAATTATCAACTCTTAACATATTTTACGTACTTGATGTTGTTATCAATATTTTATAAATGGATTTAAAGTCGTATTACACGAATTTATAAAAAACAAAAGAAAAATGTAAAAAATGTGAAATATTCTAAATAGTTGTGACAATCTATTGTTTAGGACGCGATAATTGTGCAATTATGACTAATTGAGATTCCTACGTATCGAACATTCTTTTTAAAAGGAAGATGCACTTATTAGAATTCGCGTATACGTTAGCATGCATTCTAAAATAAAGCTGTTCCACGCATCCCGTTACAAAATCACCGCCCACAGTTACACGTCGCGAGACACGAGTCACGCATTACGTATGCATGAAGAACGCAACTTTTTTATCAGTACACAGTATCACAATAATGCGAAATAATAATTTTCAAAACATAAAAGTATATTCAATTCATGAACGCTGTCTATTATTGCATTATGCATTAAAACTATTACACGGGCTTGAACTAATTTCAATATTAATCGCAATCTACATCTGCGACTATTATTGTGATTTTTAATTTGGGAAAATTCCTAGATCTCTTTCAATTAAGAAATTCAATGTATTTACATAATTTTTGTATATTTAACATTTAAATTTTTATTATTCTTAGAATATATGTTTGTTAAAATACTGACAAATAATCCTTTGACAAATATACTTAGGTAGCAAGTTGTAATCATTTTTGACGTTAATCATTTTAAATTATTGTCATGTTACCTATTCAAAATGTAAATAATAATGACGTCATCTGTTTGATCAATTAATGACGTTATTTATTTATCTATTCTAAGACAATCTATTATTTATCTATTCAATAAGTATTTACGTTATACTTATTGATATCGAATAAATGACCAATTCATGACATAATATAATAATAACGTTGTTATTAGTGATTAATTAGCCATCATTCATGTATGTACTAATAAACAATTCATGATTCATTTACGTCGTTAATAATACAAAAATAATACCTTTTATATGCTCTTGATGTTACGTGGCTGAGACAAATCTAAATCATTGTCACAATGATTAGATGTCAGATTCGTCAAGAATGACTGATTACGATGTCAAATAGACGACATTTTATTACCTGGGTGTATTCCAAGAATAAAGTGAATTAAAATAATATTAAGAATATAACTTATTTTTTACTTAAATAAACTACTTGCAATGTTTATCGATTTAAAGTTAGTAGTAATATTTTCGAGTACAGTGAATTTGAACCCAGTCTAATTCGGATCAGTGAAATCACACGTTCTACTTTGGTTTCTGATTGAACGTGATCATGGTACTTCCGAGTTAACCGACTTTGGTTCAAACTCACTGCACTTTAAAACGCCATTAGTTCAAGAAAATTTAATTAAATAGATTAAAGTTCCAAATATATTCAAGTTAAATTAAAAAAACTGGACCGATTATTATTCTCTATATTTGCATTTAAAAAATACATTTAAATATGAAAAAATAAGATATTCTAAGCAGTTTTATATACGAATTGACTTTTATTATCAAATATTTAAGTTTAAAAAAAAAATGACAATCTACACGTGCGAAGCCACAAACCTCAAAAATAAAGTTTTATTTCGTTGAATATGCATAGTTTTATTATTCCGCACGCGCGGAATAATCCCAGATTCAATACATTTCATGATTTTTTTATAAAGCTAAACGAAATAATATCACGTTGACTTAAAAACAAAAAAATCTATATTTTTTTGTTTTAATAAATACTTAGAATTCACACTTCTGATCGTGAAATTTGGAAGTTATCTATGATGATGAATGAAATTATCAGTTAAATCGAGTTTTTAAATCGTTCAAATCTATGTTAAACATATTCAAGAAATGTGAAATTGTGTAACAATGATTTACAAAGATTAATTGAAAGTGTAACTATAAACTGGACACGTCAGTTTCGCTCGCTGTATAATGTATAAACGTGCGCACAGCGGTGAAGTAATCACGGCATGAAATACGTTAAGTCGACAAGCCGGTGAAGTAACGTTGGTACGGCGAAATGAAATTATGCCGCAGAAAAAAAATTAATAAATAAATAAAACAAGATGCGCACGGTGTAAAGTGCGACGCACTCCTATGGTGTAGTTGGTAAATGTAACGCGGAATAAAGACGCGAATGTGCCACCATGAGGTATCGAGAGGGTGTAAAAATTTACATGAGCAAAGGCTCGAGCCTGTTATTACGCTGCCATTTCGAGACTGCATGTCGTCGACCTTAGAACGAGTTGAAACGGCTCGTTCTGCACAACCATGCTCGTCATCTCAAAAGACCTGATGAAACGGGGATGTCGCTAACTTGTTGCTGTTGAGATTGAGATGAAAGTCAGTTGTCGACTCTTTTACGAACGATTCTTCATCTCGTTTTCTTTGGTATGTAGACCTTACGAAATAACTTGATCTCTTTGTAAAATTGTTATTAGAACGGAGGATAATGCTTAACTTCTTGTTATGATTGTGTCAAATTTACTGTACTTTTTGAATTGTATTTGTTAAGTATTTTTATTAAATATTAACTCAAAAAATACGACTCGTAAATTCAAAATACAAATACTCAAATCAATATATGTATATATTATATATTTATATAAAATAAAATCTTGATTAACAGATTTTATCTTTTCATAAATCTTGTATTGGAATAAAGAAACAAAGTCTTATATAAAACATAAAAATTTATGAATATCATTATTGTAGCCCTATCATGATAAGATTGAAATTTTTACTTCTCATCAAAATTTTTGTAATTACAATGAAACTGTTTTTACTGAAACACCCAAGAGTTACTCTTCAGTTTAAGAGAAGAATATTTAAATAGATCTTACGTAAGAAATATTTTCGCATAAAAGAATGGAGTAAAATGCAAAAATTTCGGAATATGGAGTAGTTTGATGGTTTTCAGCTCCATAGTTTTTATTCCGCGAATTGAATTAAATCCATAATGCCGGAGCCTGGATCTGTCATCTTATAAACTCGAGGATATCGCGAAGATTTTGTCTGCGAAGAATACAAATGAGCATAGTAGCAATGTTCCGATGGCATATCTCACGATTACGTCACTTTTTCCCTATTATCGAAAACACACCGTATAGCGTTCCCGACTGCGTTGTGCTCAGCTCGCAAAAGTTTTCTATAAAACCATTTCATAAAGCACAAACTACGATATAATACCCTAACTTTAGAAAAAAGTATTAAAATAAAAAAAAATTGCAATTTTCTCCTCCTAAGAAATTATTTTCCTCATTTATTTAGTTGCAAAAAATATTTAATTTCTGGAACGCTAAAGTTTTTTATATATGAATAATGTTAATAATATCAATTGTTTTGGAAAATTTCCACAAGTTATGATAACAATATAAAACCTCTTTTTGATTATTCTTCTTTTCTACTATTTGGATTTAAAGAAAAATAATAAAATAAATAAATGAACAGATATAAACAGATATAAATTATAAACAAGAGATAGTTCCTTTGATAGTTCCTATAAATCAATTGTCTACAGTATCGTTTGTCTACATTACTTTTGCCGACAGTTCGTTTGCATACAAAATTATTACTTATATAGCTCAATTATCTTACACACTTTTGCGTACAAATAAAAATTTCACAAACGAAGTCACATATGTTTACATGTACTACTGTCTATTACTGTCTACAGTCGATTGCTTATACGAGCACTTTTGTGCACAAATAAAATTTCCGGAGACGAAATCACATTTGCCTACTTTGAGAATATTTTTTTGTTCAAAAGTTTTTTTAAATTAGAAAAACAAAGATTTGTTTTAATATTATAGTATTAAATGGTAAATTTTGTTAAATTTTAAATGTTAAAAAATAAAAAAATAAACGAGAAAGATTATAATAAAAATAAAAAATTTTTTCTCTGTTCGTAGTCTATCTCGAATTCCACATAATTGTTTTTCTGAAGTTTTAAGTTCTATCATGACAGAAGAACCGTTTTATCGTTTCGCAAACGAGGAAATAAATTCAGATAGGATGTTTACATACAGTGAAAAGATTCTATAAAGCTTTCTGTATAAAAAATTCATTTGTTATAACTCAGAAATCTGATTATAACGTAGATAATTAAAAATTATAATATTTTCTCGAAACAATTTAATAATTTTCAAATCAAGTTTTTTTAATTTTTAAAAATAAAGTTTAATTAATTACGTTGGAATACGAAATAGGTAATTCATAATTATTGTATAAATTCATTACATTCGTTTTGAGCAAAATCGATGTTGTTTTCTGTTGGTTTCTGCTCAACTTCGCAATGTATGTATTTACATTGTGATTTCATGATTGCTTATAATGTATATATCATAATATATGCTACATACGTAACATCAATTTCACTACACAGTAAAATTACTTTCAATGAGTTTATGTTATAAAATGCGAAATTATTCACAAATATTTTCTATTCACAATATGAAAATTGCGAATAGAAAGAAGATATATAAAACAATTAAAATTAAGTGAAATATATATATATAGATTTCTAATATATATATATATATATATATATGTATCAAAATAAAAAATATTTTAGTATTTTCTATATTTTTATATTTTCATTTAAATGTCATATTAATTGATTAATCAATAAAATTACTTGTTTTAAAAGTCATGAAATTAATAAAAAGTTGTTTAACATATTTCCTTTAATATATATAATAAATATTCCTTTAATAATAAATATTAAGTATAAGGGAGTTTATAAAAAAGAAACAAATATTACGCAACTATCTTTTTCACATATGGGGAAAGAAACAAAGAAAATAAAACCATCCATTTGTCTAAGATTTGTTTCCGAATACATCCAAATTACTGTAATGTTTTGATAAATTTTTTCGTAAATAAAAATCGATGTTGAATAACAAAATATTAAAATAAAATAAATATAGTAAAATAAATAAAATACTTTACTTTAAGATAAAATTTTATCATTTTTTTATTATAAAAAAATATTTTGCAGCAATAATTTACACTACTATTATCAATGTATACATGTCTTAAAATAAATCAATAAAGAGATTAAAATTTTATTTGGTAGTTTACGAGTTTTATAAATGTTTTTCTGAGAGGATCGTTTATTTTTCCGGAAAATAAACGAGATAAAGCATGCTAGAAGTTGCAGAAGACACTTGTGTCGCGGAAGAGAGAAAGTAGTTTATATGTCTTTTTGCTCTGACTGCCATTATTTCACACTGCTAAAAGGTTTGTATTTTCAAGCGCAATATTAATCTAATATTAATGCTAAAATTTTAGCTTGTTGAAGTGCCATCATGAATATCGTTGTTTGTTAAATATTTATGTTTCACGAAATTACATATACCTACATTAGTCGTAAGTGAAGGAAAATTATATACAATAATTTTTAATTAGAATATGTATACAAAACTAAATAAGTGGAAATAGTATATAAGATTTTTTTTTTATTTCTTTCTAGATTATTTTTATCAAAAACCAATAATAATAAAGCAAATTCAGTTCAGAAAAAAGTTCAGTTTTTGTATATCATGCGCCTAAAGAAAATATTGCATGTCTTATAATCTGCATGTCTTATAATTTTTATACAACACAATATAATTTTTTCAATTAAGATTAAATTTCTGCAATTCTTAAAAAATTATGTTAAGTTATTATTGTAATATTATTATTGTAATACTAAATTATTGAATTTCATTATTAGAGCAAGTTCAAACTTTTTTTTATTTATATATAATACGGTACATACACTACAATATATAATACTATCAATATAGTATAGTTGCTTCCAATATCGTTTGCGTGCGCGTATTGAGTTCTAAAAACATAAAGCCAATATTCTTTAGTTGTCCATCAGGAGTCTACTTACGCAGAAAATAGGTATATTTAAATGTGCGTTCTCCTTATTACTATACGAGAAAACGACATCGTTAAATTTACGCTTCTCACTCAGTTGTTACGAATTACGAATTACGAGTGACCTGTTATTCTTCGTAACCATCTGGTTAGAGATCTTCCTTAAGCACAGCATTACCACGTTGCCGCTCGACGATTTACCATGGCTCGTTATAATTATACGATGCCACTACGGCTCGTATACCGGCATTTCTCTTGTTGCACCCAATGTAATAACGATACCATAACTAGCTAATCCTACGCTAGCAGCAAAATATAAAATTGTATCCGTTCCCCGAGATCAACAGAAATGAAATTTCATATCTATTAAATATAGTCGATTGAAAAAACATGTAAATGATGACATATAAACTGAGATTATATTCTTCGCGTATTTTCGTAATACTTTAATCTTTTTAGTAATTTTATTATTAAATTTTAATAATTCAAATTATTATATAAAAATTTGAATTTTTCTGAATTTATATACACAGAAAAATATCATTGCCAAGAAAAGCAATTATTCATTTAATTTTTTTTTTCTTTTAAGTAATGGTTACTTTTAATAAAGAATATTTTCTCGCTAGTAATTTTACAATGTATTCATCCCAAGTTTTAGAAATATTCAATATATTCAAAGTAAGAATTTATTCTCTTTTAAAGTATGTTATAAAATTTTATCAAAGAAAAGTCAGATTTGATTAAACTTAAATATTTAATACATTATAATATTTAATATATTGACGTAAGAAAATTTATTTGGTCAGAAAAATTTGATATATTTCTTTCAATTCTATACTATAAATTTAGGAAAAGCGAAATATAGTTTAGAAACAAGAAATTTTTTTCTTGTTTGAAATAATCATATTTTCAATTTAAATAAATATTTATTTTGGGATCAAATTGTAAACATGACTTTTTTATATTATTCCATAATGATGTTTTCTCATATAATATTTATCTTAATTATTTTGTATTAATAAATACCAGCGTATTATTTCATTTCTATGTAATTCCCTCAAATATTAATAATATGAAACTATCAGCAGAAATGAAATTAAGAAACAGTTACAGTAGGAGATATACTATTTGCAATGACTCGATCATAAGCGATTAGCTCAGTGTAAATGTATTAGGCTTACTGTTCTAGAGATTGTAGTTCTCAAATTTGTATTATTTCTTGCCGACACGCGACAATGTGATGCGTTTTTCAATAATTAATTGTAGTTAATAAAACATAATATAGATATGCGAAAAATATAAATTAAACTAGAGATATAAATATAATAAAAAAAATTATTTTTTTTGTTAAAATAATAACCGTAATTATTTTATTACAAATAAATATGATATTTCAAATAAAGGAAGAATTCTTAAAAAATTAAATCAAATTTTTGATTTAATTTAATATTCTTGATTAAAGTATTAAATTTTCTAGAATTCAGAATATATTTTATATAAATAAATTGGATGCTTGTGATGAATTTATAATAAATTTGCAGATATATGAACTTTTGAAATACTTGGAACAAGTTATTACTTGCGTACAGTATAAATTTTTCTGTGTGTACAATCTTAAAAATATTTAAAAGAATTTAAATCATCATTTTATGCTTCAAAAAAGAATTGTTTTATTTCTTAAAGTAATAAGTACAATAAGAAATTGTCATGTTTGGATTGAGTTGTATATATATTGTAAATTGAAGTTTAAATTTATTTTAGATTAGATTTAATTATTTTATTTGTAAATTCAAATAATTTTTAAGTTTTGCGTAAAAAATTTTTTTTAATTTAATCTTCTTGCATTAGATTCTTTTTATTTTCTTCTTTTTTCTTGAAAGAGAATATAAATATATACTTTTTTCAATAAAATCTATTTGTCTTAATTACAGCACTGCTAAAGAATTACGAACATTGAATTAGTGGATATCAGGAGGAAGAGAAAGAATTGCACATGCGAACGACGTCGTTTCTTACGACTCGTAAAACTCTGACTCTGTATACATTCATTATATTATAAATTCTCTTTAAAAACAATTTTCACTCGTTATCACGCAGCCTGTCAATGCCGTTCATAAGCAAATGTACTCATTTGATGTTTTACGCAGCTGCATAGATTTTTGCTTAGGCAGACCTGACAATTTACGTTTAAATAATCGCATTCAAAGCTCTACGATAAATTTTATAAGTCTAACAATTCTTTATTTTATTATAAAGTTGTGATTATTTTGAATGTATTGACGTGTAATATTTGGCATTAAATAAAATAACTACTTTTGCTGTTGCCTGTTTGTAAGTAATTACATTAAACTGTATTCATAAATATTGTAAATATTGAAAATCACTCATATTTTCAATTAATATCCAAAAATGTTTTCTATTTTGAATCTGATCACTAGTTTTCAATGGACTCAATAAAAATCGCTTAGGTAGAGTTACTTTACTGGGTAAAGTTACTTTATAATTGTCTCACATCTGATAATTATATTATCTGATAATTGAAATTTTCCTATTTCGCATGAAATTAGCAAATAGCGGAATAAGGGAATACAATTCATAATTTATTATGTCAATCTAACATTAATCTTATGCACGGATTATCAATTTCGTCCATTGCTTCGTAAATCCCAGGTGAGGCCATTTAACAGCGGTTTGTCACTCGACGACGGGTTATGCCAACGCTCAATTACACGCAACAGATTTTTACAGAAAGTAAAAATGGTTCGTTTATGGTGGATTAAATGGGTTAACGTTGCCGCTCGCCGTTAGCTTTCTTTTATCGGTACCGTCTGTGAAAAGCATCCGGCATCCGC
>Ga0157363_1001744_pt1 | contig 18501 bp, 11 predicted proteins | sample AttsexASBM1_FD_111477 | JGI IMG/M metagenome (GOLD analysis project Ga0157363, IMG submission 111477) | Fungus gardens microbial communities from leaf cutter ant in Ribeirão Preto, State of São Paulo, Brazil - Atta sexdens ASBM1 | ecosystem: Host-associated > Fungi > Mycelium > Unclassified ... | reverse complement strand
TATATACACATAAACATACAGAACATTTTATATTTAATATAATCATACAATACACTTATAAAAAACGACGAACATAAAATTTAATACACATAAAAGATAAATTTTGCACTGTATTTCAATTATAAATTATTTCTAACTTAATTTTTATTTATTAGATTTGAAAATTATTTCATAATATAAAAAAATAATTTATACATACGTTTTTGTATAATTTTCATATTAATTCTGTAAGATTTACTATCCTTTATTTCAAATTCATCGAGGATTTGCTGTTAAAATTTTTATTATCTTTAATAATTGAAATTTTATTCCTGTTGTGCGTTATGAATTGCTTACCTTTGATAAGTTTTCCCTTGTAATATTTGCATGTAAATGACCCACATTTTTATAATTCTTTTCCTTTTTATAAAATAATAAAATAGATTTAAATAATAAAATAGAAAAATTATTTGCACAATATACGTGATATACAAAATTACACCTTTAACATACCTGAATTAAATGTTTATCTTCATCTTTCATAGAAACACAATATCCCGCTGCAGTATGCAAGTCTCTAATCACATTTTTATTTGAATATATTACATGATACTGGTAAAGCCTATATAATAAAATTAATTTATTATATATATTACAGAAGTAACTTGTATGAATAATCTATTAAAAGTAGAATAAAAATTGAATTCCACTTCATAAAAATTCAAATCTATTGAATTTGACTTCATAAAAATTGAAATTCATTAAAAATTGAATTTCTTTGAGAAACTTCCACTTTAAATATCCAACAGCTTTGTCAACTATACTATACAAATAAAATTAAATCTTCAATTTCAGCAATCACTAATTAATTGATAAATTAGCAATGAACAATCTCTTATGACTCGAATAATACAAAATTATATACTATAAATTATAAATATAATACTATAATTATAAATACTACACTTTTGAAACCTTGATCATCTAACTTTAATCAACGCTATGACACAAATGAAACTGAATCTTAGCAATTGCTAATTAACTATGACAAATTAGCGAGACAACTGAAAATGAGAAATGAGACACAGTAAATAATATATATTATTGTTATATATTATTGTTATATACCGTCTATATGCTAATCTTTGTCCAGGAAATACTTGTAACATTCCCAACATTTTTTCTTTGTACATATGCACTCTTTATTTCATGTATATATATATATACATATATATATATATATATATGCTTCCTAAAAAGAAAATGTATTTTTTTTGGAATATGCTGAAGGTTCAAGCAAGTTCTTAAATAAAAATAGCAAGAAATTCAGAATCAGTTTGTATACCTTAAATATCGTAGTCAAGCCGAGTCAATTCACGTGGTTGAGATCGAAGTTTGTGTTCTTGGTTATGGTTCACACTTACAGTCTGCAGTCAGAGTGAACGAAATGATCCAGAAAGTTTGTGGCAGCACTTGCACACACAAGGAAATATTGTCAAGACTTTTTCATATACAGGATAATAAAGCATTGCCTTTTATCTGTAAAGTACCAGTTATGCGTTTTCAATATTCTCACGTGTAGTTCTCATATATTTTCATTGCGTCTCACACCATCTCGCACAGTCTCTAAAAGCTTTCGGTAATTCCACATATTTACCTGCAATCGCTAAATACCGACTGTGATAATAATCGAGCTGATGATACCAACTGTAGTATCTACTCCTGTTCATCAGTCCATGATGGTTTCCTCCATAATTTCCTCCACCATAATGAATAATGGGAATGACTCATCTTTCTTCTTTCCATCACGATGGCGATCACGGCGACTGTTAAGTAAACGTGTTGCGAGATGTTGAGTGCGTTTCGAGTCGTTTAGACTAAACAGTCATAAAAATTTTTGAACAGCAAAACTGTTGCGTTATGCTGAACGCAAAAAAATCAACGTTTTTTTTACTGGTTGAACAAGAATAGTGCCTATCGAGCGTTTCCTATTCAATGACTCCTATTAACTGATATCAAACTGCTGTTTTCAACATGGTAATAGTAATTCTATAGACTAGAATTAACTAATACTGTTTATATTGATTTTGTTCTCATATTCACTGCTAGTGCTAATCTATAACACAGATGATGTGTACTATAGATTTTCAATATTAGCAGTGAATATCATAATACAAGCAATTTTACTATTATTACATTAAATACAAATATTTACAAGTTTCTAAACTATATCAAGTCAGTAAGTTAATCAGTATTCTGTTAAGCTTATTGATTGAATAATTTCTTGTAAATAACTAATTGTATTTCGTTTATTTTTTTGTAGACACTGGCCAATATTCATAGTCGATTAGAAGACGGTCTTAAAAGTTAGAAGAATCGGCCGCATCTTCAAACATTACAGACTGTTCTATAAGATCCGATTATGAATACCATCCAAGTCTGGGTTTTTAAGATATCTTTTGATGTGAGATCATGTGAAAACTTTATACTAGACCTATTATGCTGCAACACAGTTTAATAATTGTATTATTTTATATCTGTTAAAGTATTGAATAAAGATTTTGATGATTAAATGTTGATCTGTTCTAATTTACCAGATTAGGAAAGCGCTTTCTTCACTAGTATCAGACTACTGATCTACCTCTACAAAGGATCCGAAATATTCATCTATATTCTATTCTTATATAAGAATCATCGAAAATAAATGCTTTCAAGAATTGAAGAATTATTCGCATCACTAATTTGATTTTCGAATTCGATGAAGACAAATTTGATAATAAGTTCTATTTAAAGGCGAAGAATTAAAGTTATGCAATTTGCTAAAATTTTAACAAAAATATAAATCAATTAACATAGGCATAATATAACTTTGACAATTAATTTAAATAATCACTTAAATAAAGTGATAAACATCACGTAGCTGATAATTAAACTAAAGTTACACACTTGCCAGTGCTACTTACATATCAAAATCACAATACATATACATAGAATACGCGAGCATTTCATCCTTTTTGTCATCAAACATTAAACAAGAATGAGATGATATGACGATGCGAATATATGTTGAGTGAAACATATCTCTAGTACATATACAACAAAAAATAAGTTTGAATATGGTAATTTTATTATTAAAATATTAATATACAATAAAATACACAGAGAATGAATAATACATCATATTACAAGTTTTGTGAAAAATACTGAAAAAGTATAATATTAACATTTCATTAAAATATTTAACACATATTACAATAGTTAGCAAGATAGATACACTATACGTCTGATATATCGAATCTGGATGCAATAGTTATTAATTTAGTATAATCTCCTTTGCTATGAATCTTCTTTTTGTTTGGAGTATGTGTGGAATATAGGCACCTATTCTTGTGCCTATCATCTATAAGTACCAGATTGTTGCTATCAAACTTGGGAACTTTAGGGACCTGTTGTTTCAATCCAACCAATATACTCTTTCTTTTCGCCTCTTATAGCAACTAAAATTCATCTGAGTAATAGGTACAGCAATATTTAGATAAATTTGTCCTATAAAATGATAAATATCTTTTATATAGTCTTTCATTTATTGTCTCACCGATGTATCCGCACTTGTACATAATGTGATAGTCTATCCTCCATCATAGTTTGCCTCGTTGTTATCCACTACTCTCAGTCGACTTAATTTAATTATCTGACAAGGGTTGAAGTAGAAATGTTTCTGCTTGCAACACTTGACACCGCAAAAAGCGACAACATTATCGTTTTAATCTCCCTTTAAAATAATCTGAAACATCATATAATATAAAAAAATTGCATAATGTATATATTTAATATTACAATAGCATTCATAGCAACATAAATTTCCTCTTAGCAGAAAGAAGATAAACGACATTAGAAACGATAAATTAAACGAATTCTTTTTTCTTAGATATTTTTTTTTTTCTTAGATATTTTTGATTACTATAGAATACAAGTTTTCTCGTTGAAATTCAATGAGAGACAATTCTAAAATCAGTTTGGAGTATTTAATCGCGATAACTTCTCCGAAATAACAAAAAGCAATAATTTTTAATTATAACTTTAGCTTTGCTTAGGATATCTAATCTAAAGTTATTGACGGTGCGCATTAACGATACGGAAAATGGGACTTTTCATTGTCATCATGAACAAGATTTATCGTCTCGAGAGAGTGTTAATGCATTTTACTACTGAATTGCATAAGACATACACCATAGCATAAAAATATAGTTTAATAACAAAAGATTTACTGACCGCAAAAGTAACAGATGTCGTATTTTTTTTATTAGTGGATAAAACATTTTATAAAATAATTAATAAAATCTCGTATGTAGTCTCGTATGTAACACTAGACGACGATAGAAATTATTATTGTTTATTAATACAATGTATTTTCGCGCGTCACCCGATATATAATTCAGCATTTTCGGATTAGAGTTAGGTCAGATTGCATTATGGAGTGGTTCGTCCGCTGTGAGAGCGGCGATCATATAAAAATTCCAGTATTATAAAACATGCCTTTTATAATACCTCACGAATTCGTTTCGTCCCGACTACATCATGTGTGATTTTATTGTAAACACAGAAAGGAAAGGGTAAGGGGTAACGCTCTAAGCGTTGAAAGTTTTGTCTCGCGAGTGGACTTAGAGGTTATGTTGCACGTGAGATTTATGTTAACCTGCTTACGGTGACACTTGAGGATCTTCATGATGCACGAAATGAACGAGAAAATACCAGAGAAACCCTGTCGCGCTTGTATGGACTTCCAGACATGGGCGAAACGCCAGATGGAAGTCTTCTCGGAAAAGGTAAATCGGTAGTTTATTGACAAATTCAGTGAGGCTTCATTATTAATTTTGTCGCTATTACTCAAGTTTCAGAGCTTATTTCATCAGAGATAATTATTCTTATCCTATTTTTGAGAGAAAATTATTCTTGCTTTTTATTAAATTAAATTAAATTACTATAACGTCATTATAATAGATCTGTTCTTTTTTCAGCTGAATTTCTTGTTAATTTTTTTCTTTTTCTCTTCAATATGAGAATGCAAGGAGAAAAACAGGGAAAATGAATCATCCGAGAAATTCAACCAAAAAGAACAAACCTATAATAACAAAAATTCTATTAGGATTCTTCAATTTTATACAATATAATAAAACAATATAATGAGCTAATGAGAGTCAGCAACGATAAACGGCGCAATTATTTATTGAACTATCAATATATAAATATTGGATTGATGTTATTTTTATTTATGTATACAATTTGAGTATTAATAGTTTAATTATAGTTTCAATTATTGTTGCTGACTCTCATTAGCCTATATTTTTTTCTTTATATTGAACAGACTTGTTACAAATAACAGTTACAATTACAAGCTATTATTATAAATTATAGACCAGTTCTTTTCAGTTGAACTTTTTGCATGAATCATTTCTCTTCTTTTTCTCTTCACATTGGAGAAGAAAAGAGAGAAAATGAAGGAGAAGTTTAATTGAAGAAGTTTAGTTAAAAAGAACAAACATGCAATTTGTATAAATTTTTATTTCAGGAACAAAAGAAATCGGAGCAAACATCAAATGAAAACAACATTCAACAGAGTTGTCCTTTGGACAAGGACGAATTGGGTTCGAAGACTTGGGCTTTTTTGCATACCATGGTGGCATACTATCCTGATCATCCAAACGAAAAACAAAAGGCTGACGTGAACAGCTTCTTTGATACATTTTCCAAATTCTATCCTTGCAATATATGCGCAGAAGATCTGCAGAAACAATTTAAACACTCGCCACCGCAGACCGAATCGCAGGAAAAATTGAGTCAATGGCTGTGCAGAATTCATAACGAAGTCAACAAGAAACTTGGAAAACCAGAATTTGATTGTAAACTAGTGAATCAGAGATGGAGAGACGGTTGGTTAGATGGTTCTTGTGATTGAAGTAGCTATAATAGTCTTAGAATGTACAATGGGACCTGAATACAATACGAATTATTGTGTAAATAATTATTGTAGATTTTTTCATTGAACAATCTATTGCTCTTAAATTTGTTGGTACAATGTACATAAGAAAATATGAAAATGAAAATTAATAGCAATATATGTACTTAAAAAGCTTTCCATGTTCAGCTTTTTTTCTTCGGGGTAAATTTACTTTAACGTAAGAAGTAGGAACGAAATTGCATCATACTTTATTATAAACATCTTCGTGACAAGAGAAAAATTGTATAGATTCAGAACTTACATACAAACATTTGCCAGTGGCAATTTGATATTGTTAACATTATTATTTGAATTGATTTTTATTTTGATAGACACAATGCAGAAATGTGCACATTTGTTGCATTGCACTATATATGGTAAAAAATATATTGACAATATAAAATCTTTTTTTAATAGCCATTTCATTTTTGCAATAACTTCTTCAACAATCCATTCCACCAGTGGTTGCACATTTATTTATTATGTTTGTTTTTTATTCTAAATTTCGTGGTCGATTAACACAAGCTGGTGACCGTGTGATAGTAAATGCGGTAGCTATTCGAGGAGCAGGCTCGTAGCTGTGATCCTGGCCATAACCACTTATAGGTACAACTTGGAATGTTCTAATATGGAATGGAAAACGTTTGTTATTCACAGATGGTCGAGTTACATATAAAAATAGTATGTGACCCAAGAAGACAATGAAGAGGGAACTTCCTTTGGCCACGCTCTCTCTCACCCAATCGTCTACGAACTTTGTGTTGATCAATATCTATAGAAATAAAAAGAAAGACATGTTTTATTTTTACAGAATATTTTCTATATAAGCTAAAGATTATAATAAACAATTATTTCAAACAAAATAATTTTTGATAGTTTTTGTTTGAAACAATTTTTTATATGTATGCGTACTGTTAAAGGATGAAAGAGGAACCACACTGATCCCAAGAAAAGTAGCGAAGAGTAGAAGTGGAGCTTCACATGTAATTTTCTGACGGTCTTAAAACAACGAGTGACAAACACGAGCCAGGCAATTAATTTCAATGCTATTAAAATATAGCCCGGTAGCGATTCGTAAATGTACAACACCAATCCTGGATCGAATGCCTCGAATTGATATATACACAGCGACATTTGACAAAGACCAGTAATACTGACAAATAATATAAGCCATCGGATTTGCGACGCCGTAAGGACACTTTTGGTAACCGTGTAACCGAGAGCAAGTAGCAGCATAAGAACTGTGTACAGAGTCTCGGAACATGCTTCTAAGAGTTGACCTAGTAAATAAGCATTTAATGCTGACATTCCTGTCAGACCAAGATTAATATAATTATAAAGCTCGCATGACACTCCCAGTAATTGACACAGCAGGGAGGCTATGAACAGTTTATAGGATATATGCAACAGCCTCCTGGAGCGCAATTGCAGCGCTATGTAGAGACTGAGAATGAGGAATATTGTGTATAAGCAGACGGTTGGTATCAGCAATGGCAGTATGTCTAAAATAAAAAACGGATACAATTAAGGAACGCTACTCTGAGACTCGCCGATTGTCGAAAGTCAAATTACTTGCAGAATTCGTCCGCGGAAAAGTGCTCCTTCCAGAATGTCCTGGGCGGCGCATTGGTCAGCGATAAATAATACGTAACGTTCAAGCCTTTCGTGGAAGAGCAGTCGGCTAAAACCATATACCACCATCTCGGCCGGGATGAGGTGAATCTTCTCTGGTTAGTGCATCGAACTATACCGTCGTCATCCTCGACGCATCCTGAAGCGAAGCTTATTCTCGTCGATGTGTTCAATGGTATTATTTGACCTTTTTCAAGAGAGAGAACACTTTCTTTTTCTTGACACGTCTTATTGGAAGGATAGACAGCGGGCCATTGATGTTCTCCATCGTAGTACAGAAGAAGTTTCAAATTGCGTTCTTCACCTCCTAATTGAAAGTGGAATCGAAAAGTACCAATTTCCGTTAAAAAACAGAATCTCGCGAGGAATGCCCAGTTCTGAAAAATCGCAAATTCAAGTATTTGTACACTCGTTATTCTATAGCTATGTTTTTTCAAATGGTTTACAAATCATTGGAGTCATTGCTTCATTAATAAATAATAACAGTATTGCTTCTGCATTGGATTATTAGACTACATCTAAAGCATATTCCCAAGTAGCAAAGTGACGTCAAATAATAATATTTTAATAACGTCTTAATAATGTTTCAATGAACGTCTTCAATAAGATGTCATTAAAATGTTATCTTGCTACTTGATTTAATTCTAAAAATACTGCAACAGTTTCTAATAAATATAACAGTAAAGATTAAAAGATTTATAATTAATATCTATACATATGTTATTAGTATCAGAAGAACTTCCGCAAATGCAATGAGAGAAAAAAGTATGGAAAAGATTTTTATAATTGCATGTCTTCACAATCCATTAAATAATAAATTATATTATCAATGTTATAATTTTATACTTAGGAATATAAACAAATACAACATCTATGGTATGTAATAATTACATCGTTGAATGTAAAATTATAACATTGATTAATTAGTTATTGTTGTTTATTAGATTTGCAAAGACATGCGATAATTATAAAAATATTTTTTATTGTTTATAATTTAAGCCACATTTTTCAATTTAAATGTAATTTTAATTTAAAAAAAAATTCTTTTAAAACCATACTTTTAAAAAATATTTTATTATAATTTTAAAAAATTATAATTAAAAAAAAATATTTTTACTATATTTTTCCTTACAGCATTTGCGAAGAGCCTTTTGATACACTTTAATGAAATGTATATTAATTAGAAATTTTTTAATCTCTCTCTTTGTGACTTATTAAGATCATTAAGATCATTAAATCATTAAAACACTACATCAAATTTAAATAATAAAAAAGAAATGCAATTATATCCCTCCGGGAATACAATTCTTATTACTTTAACATTAATTATCGCCTTTATTGTTCGCTTTACATTTGTATTTTAAATCGTACTTATTTAATGAAAATCTACTCGTTTTTTATTAACAGCAGTAGAAACTCATTGAAAACTTCGCTCATAGGTACACGTCGCACAATAATATTGACCACACAAAAGTGCTATGGATTGAAACTCCGATGAAACGACTCGTTTCGACGTGATTTCGTTTGATATTTTATTAAAATCAATTCTACTCTGGTAATTACTGTGGATGTAATCAAGTCGCCCTGGAGTATCTTGGCATCAGCGTGTCGAAGTAGTGACAGATGCGCAATCGAAAAGAGCAGCAGCAGAAAGCCCAGCTTCACCGAGTTTCGAGTGCGCGAGGCTCGTGCGATGAGCGTTCCTCCGCACATTACTATACCGTGATCGCTAGTTGCATACTGTCAGTGGTTAAGCGGCCGCTTTGATCAATATTTCCCGGAGTCATGACTTGTATATCGATTTGATTATTCGCACGAAACGGATCGACATTCGCGAGATTGTTGATGTGAGAAAAAGGAAAAAAGGTCAAGAGAATGCTCCCACACATGAAATTTTGTGTTGTAGTAGATTCTCCCTTCCATGTATATATTTTCTATTTCCTCTTTTTCTTCTACACTGAAAAAATTTATTAAATCTTAATACATGTTTCATACATTAAATAGTAAGTAAACATTTATTTACAGTAAATAATTATTTAATAAAATATATATTATGTATATATTATATATATATATATATATATATATATATATATATAAATAAACATTATATATATTTTTTTTAATGAAAGTGTTAAATTAATGTTTTTATATCAAATAAATGTATATGTGTATGTTTACATTTAGTAAATATTTACTTAGAACTATTCAAACAAATATTTATTAAAATTTAATTTTTCTTTTTCAGTGTAATGTTTGAATGTACGTTTTGATTATGGGAGATTTAGGTAAAATAATGATGTAGCTAAAGTTTTATTACTCTAATTACTTTTTATCATCCTGATTGATTATTATTCAGCACTCTTTCACACATTTTGTATAGATTTTGTGTAGATATTAAATTAGAATAGAAGAGAAAAAGGAAGAAAAAGGAACATTTTTCTAGAAAGTTTAATCTATAATTTTATTGACTTTTACTCTAAAGAATAGAATCTCTTTCTTAAAGATTGAAAATTGAACAACTGTTTTTTTTTTAAGATTGGCTTTATTTTCACTTTTTAGAGATTCCACTCCAAAAAATTTAGAGAGTAGATAAAAAATGAAAAGAAGTCGAGTGTATTATAATAATTGTTCGCGTGTCCCTGACATTTGCGTGCAAGACGCTTGCGCGGCATGTAGTATGCATGTGCAATGTGTTGCATTCTCGCCAATTGATCGAATTGATTACTTGCAACACAACGACGAGAAAATAATACCACTCACTATGTATAACGTATTATTTAATTTACTTTTTAGAAAAAAAAATTGATTCTTTTAAACAAGTCACCTCATTTATATTTTTTGTATTCAAAAGAGAAACAAGAGAAACCAACAAGTTTATATTTAAAAAAAATGAAAAGATAGCAAATGCGTAAATATTTATTTATTTATTAAAAAATATTTTTAATAAATAATATTTAAACAAAATAATAAAAGAAATAGGCTCGCTGGATTAAATCGATCACAATAAATAATGAGAAGATTTAATAAATTAAATAATTTACACTCGAATATCCTGTATTAATTCCATATCGACATTATTTGTTGTAATAATATTTATTTATTAAAAAATATTTTTTTTGAGAAATAAAACGAACTGAAGCAACAACAAATTTGAAAATTGAATTTTTGGTGGATTAGATTTCATGAATGGAAATTGTTTTTAATTAATTTTTTTCTATGTATTTTCTATGTCTTCATGAATTTCAACTCTCTGCTTTCAAATCATCAAGCGAATCCTCTACTTTTAATTTCTTCTTTTCTGTACATGTATTCTCCAAAATTGAAACATACGAAATTATTTTCAAATTCTATAATCTAACTTAACTCTTGAAGCCGCCTCCTAAAGTCCATTTTATTTCAAAGTTTTGAAATAATATAATAATAGAAATAGTATAATAATAGAATTTTTTACATTTGTTTTATTTTATAGTTTATCTAATTGTTGTTTTATCAACCTTCCTGTTGTTTGAAAAAATTTTTGCAAAGTTTAAAACAAAATAAATATGTATTTGATTGTGAGAGATTTTGAAAATAGAGAGAGAGAGAGAGAGAGAGAGAGAAAGAGAGAGAAAAATCGAAAATACTGGCCCGTTCAGAACGCGTTTATCTCTGAAATTTTATAGTATGCATAACGTAAATTATAGCATGTTAATGTGCTAATATCGTTGTAAGCATGTTCTGAATATGGGCCACTGAATGCAAAGAGTGCAAAGAACATGAACAGACTTATGCCTATAGTTATGTTAGAGGCTGCGCACAATAGTAGGAATAAGAAATTAGGAATAAAGAATACGATTTTTAACCTATCAGGCATCGAAATTAGAGTCCTAGATATAACAAAGAAGCGCAACCGCTGTCCCAATTTTTTATTGGTTCCGCTATTTTTTCTACGATAGTCTTCTAGGATTTTAATTACGATAAGTATCATGATTTTTAAATCTTGATATATTGTAATCTCCAAAGACAATCAGTATTTCTTTGTAGTCAGCAGAAACACTACTGTTATAAGAATCGCACTCCATTTGCGGAATGATGTAAACGCAGGTCGTCATTTTTTCTTCAGACGATTAATTATAATCGTTAATTATAATCTTTAAATATGCTTGGTTGCGCTTCTCTGTTATATTTAGGATTCTAATTGAAATATACGGTTTTTGATAGGTTGAAATCGTTTATTCTTTATTCTTCTATTCCTTATTCTTTTTATTGTGCGCAGGACTTTATGTTATGGTTCTTGCACACAGAACGCGGCAACACTTGTCGCGCAATAGAAGTTATTGCGATAGTCAATCATCATCTCGCTTACTCGAAAGTAATAGATATATAATTTCCACTGCGTGACAAAAGTTGAACTCAATCCAATTTTTGCCGCGCGGCGAAAGTAAAGCCGGTTCTACATTAGTTGCAAGCTGATCGCAAGTTTGCTACAGCCAATATGAATATTGATTTTTAAAATGCAAGCTTCAGATTGGCTGTCACACAACTAATGTAGAATCGGCTTAAATCGGCTCCGCACACATATATAATAAAAGAAACAGGGAACAGAGAACAGAGAATAAGAATTTCAACCTATCAGAAACTGTGTATTCTACAGTGCATGATTTTTGATAGGTTAAAATTCTTATTCTCTGTTCTCTGTTTCTTTTATTGTGCGGAATCTCTAATTACATCATTTCTAGAAGTTTTGCATGGTGAGGCCGACTTAAGGCTCCTGCACACAGAACGCGGCAATGCTTGCGCGCAGCGTTCTGTGTGCAGGAGCCATTATGTTATGCCATGCTTTGCCATGTGTGGTTGATTCTAAGAGAGTTTAGTTTGTTGAAGTGTAATATTTTACTTCCCGAAGGATAAAAAAAAAGAAAACTGATTTGTGTATTACACCATTTGTGCATTAAAAAAATTGCCTGAAAATCTATATGCATAAACTGTAACATTTTCAACATAAGCAGTAAATTTGGAACACAATCTTAGATTCAATACAGTAGTAAGGTTAGACCTTAAAGATGGTTACGAAAGCCAGTAAACAGAATGCGAAAAATTTTAAAAGTAAGTCATTGTTGCATACATTAAAAATACACATATCTTGAATTATGTTTAAACGAAATTATTTCGACTTGTAGCGCTATGGGTTCGCTTCGACGCGGACAGTTCTGACAAGCATCAGCTATTTTTCAAGGAACATTCCATAAGAAATCAGGAACCGGAATATCCCAGGAACCGAACTCTCTTTGTGTTGAACGTACCGCCGTACGCTACCATTGATTGCTTGAGCAATGCATTTGCTAATCTGTGTGGAAATGTACAGTCTGTTACATTTTCAAATACAAAAGGGTTCAAAACAGCATATATTGTTTTTAAGAAGGAATCCTCCTTAGATAAAGCTATGGAATTTTCAAAAGATTTCATAATTACTTTGAAAAGTGAGAAAAGCATTTGTCTGACAGGATTAGAAAGTAAGTTATTTATTTCTTATAATCTGTAGATTGTTTTTTGTAGTAGAACTAATGTATATTTTTCGAACTTAAAGTGAAATAGATGAAATGTTCGATATTTGATAAAAATAAGAAAAAAAATTTAATGCAGTTTAACAGGAATGAAAAATAAATTTTACTTTCACTTGAGGTTTGTTTTTTATTTCTCACTAGGCTGCAAGAAAATTTTCTTTTTTACTTTCATCAAATATCAATTATATACTTACTTTCATTTTAAGTTCCAAAAGTTTACTAGTTTATTTTTTTTTTAATGATAGAAAATGAAATCTTAGAGCGATGTTCATATTCAGATCTTATATTCAAGATCTTATATTCATCTTAATTACAATATTAAGATGTTTTGAACCAATCAGCACTGTATTAGAATCTTAAAATATTACTTAAGATGGTCTTGAAATAAGAATGAATGAATATCATCTTGTTTTTTTCAGCTGAATTTCTTACATTATTCATTTTTTCTTCTTTTTTTTCTCCACTTGGAAAGAAAATTAAGAAAAAACGAATGATGTAAGAAGTTATAAAAAATGGATCTTATTATTTTTGAACTTATTTTTTGTTTAAACAGGATGGTGTAAAGAATATAATGATACTTTATACGACGAACAATTAATGAAGAAAGACATTGAGGAATGTATAGCTTCGTATGACAAACAAATACAGGACCATATCGCACAAGAGAAAGCTGCAGAGGAGGACAACAATGGTTGGGTAACTATAACAGGTGGAAAGAAAAGAGGACAATTTGCTCCATCCAGGAAGGAATCTACCATCGGAAAGGTGCAACAGAAAGAGGAACAACGGAAGAAGAAGAAGCAGTTACTTAATTTCTATACTTTCCAAATTCGTGAGACAAAAAAGCAGAGTAAGTACAATTATTCATTATAAAATTTATAGTACAATTCTTTTTAGAATTACGTTGAACTTGTATGATTTTTCTTTCAGATTTAGCGGAGTTGCGAAAGAAGTTCGAACTGGACAAAAAAAGATTGCAGGAATTGAAACAAAAACGGACATTTAAACCATTTTAGGTATGTTATGTGTGTTAAATGTTGTAAATAATATTAGGATATAATTGTAAGATTAAAATCAATTGCGTTTTGTCAGAATCGTTTTATTTTTTAGTAAAACAAATATACAATTGTTTAATGATTGTATTTTTATGTACAAATAATAATTATTTAGAATATCACGATCAAAATAAACTACATTATCACCGTTATTGTCGCCGCCGTCGTCATCATTATTAAGTTGATGCAAAAATGTTATCGATTTTTACTGTTTTAAACTTTGGTGCTTTATTCTATAATATGTTAAATAATGTTCAATTATGTTCATGTTACATCATTTCAAGTATTAATTTCGCTCTGTTAATTCTATCAGTAATTTTGTTCTTGATGTTAACTTTGTGATCAATCATTATTATTATTAAATATAAAAAAAAAGCAATTCCAAGCAATTTTTTATACAAATCTAAACTAAATTTAAAAGCAGCAGCATGAGAGAAAATGAAAAACTAAAAAGAATAACCTTCAGCCATCGATAACAACTTGCAGACAATTATTGAAACGGATTAAAAACTATTAGAGAATAACTAATAATTAATCAAGCAACAATTGTTCGCCATTTGAACCAAATCGGAAAAGTAAAAGCTTAACATTATTTTTGCATCGATTCAATCTAACAGTTATTTTCATCTCAAGCTGCTTTAGTAGCGTAAGTTTGTAATGTCCATTCTATCAAAAAATGCTGATACGATAATGGTTGTAGAAGGGCTAATAGTTCTTCTGAAACAAACGTTAAATTTATTGTATAATATATTGTAAACTAGTATTATATACTAGTATTATATACTATATTAATTATAATATATATATATATATATATAATGTATTACATATATATGTATTAGAAGCATGAACATACGTTTGTTTCCATAAATGCAGTTCGCAGACATGGCTGCGCTGACTGCTTGCGCGAGTCGTTCCATAGCTAGGTCACGCAAGACTGTGTCGACGTTCGGCCGATTCTGCAGATTCGTTGTCAATAAACGAGTAGTAGAGGCCAAATGTTGCGCTGAAATCGCATGCTTATTGCTACCACTGTTATTCAGTCGTAGTACTGAGTCCATGAGTAACTGTTGAACTTTTGAATAAAATTTTCGCGACTCCTCTTGAGTCTCTATGTTGTTCGTAGTATCACGCAGAGGACTCAATATACACCATCTGTAGTAAAAAAATAATTCGACACATTAGACACTTGTTTGTCATCTCTATGTGAAGTTACAAAGGAAATGACCTGAATAGGCCCGCTATAGGTGTTATTGGGGTCATCGGAATTCCACCAGTAGGCAATGCCGGATTATCCGTCAGAGGTGTCAATAATAAACTCGGATTTTCGTCAATCCATTCGCCTACCAATCTGAGCAGCTCGGTAGGTGGATCTTTGTCCTCGTAAACTTCACCTATCGCCGTTAGCAGATTGGCAGTGAAATGCGGAGTGAGCACTGGCAGTTGCTTCAGCTTGTCGATGGATTTTGGAGTAAGCACGAAATAATCATTGAGCACGTGCCTCGCCAGTCCTACGCTCTGCGGCGAGGTAGAACCCAACTGCTGCATCCAAATGCCAGCTGCATTTAGAACTGCTTTGTTTTGCGTAGCGATTGCCAACGATACTAAGTTACCTAGAATCTTGTATCTGGGACTGTCTGCTGGAAAGAGCGATAAGAAGAGAGCATTGCGTACTGCAGGACTGCCACCTGGACTTTGGAAAAAGTCACTCATGATTTCTATCAGCTGCAGCTCCTGTATTGCCTGTGTTGTGCTACGTTTCTTTCGCTTTTCTATCTCTCCGAATACAAACTCTGATATTAAATCCATTTGCAAGTCTACTTGCTTACCAGGCCTGCAGCAAAGCACCTCTTGAACAAATAACAAACAAAATTTAATGTAATACATATATATGTATATTTGGGGAAAGAGAAAAAATTTTAATATTAAAATATAGGACGACAAAAAGTTTAACCATAAAGTTTGTATGTTTATCAAATCATTATGTATCAAAGCAGCAAATTGATGTTAAAATCTGCTAAATTGATATCTTCGTTTTGATATCAAATAACAGCCTGCTATCTGGATAGTCGATTAAAAAAAAAATAACTCTGAAATATGTATGCATTAATTACATCTTATTAAATATCAAAAAGACTGCACTAAAAGATTTTTAATGATCGGAAAACTGAAGATTGCTTTATTGACTGCATGAGATAATTTATTCATGAAAAGATGTGCAACGATCATTGATATATTTTTAAAACGCTTTATATCAAAGTTAAAAGTAATCATTTGGATATTAATTATTATTTTTGATATTTATTAAGACCATTAGACGACAATAATACTCTAGAATTTGTTTTAGAAATAAACATTACTAATGATTTGATAAACAAAACTTTTTGTCACCCTGTAGTAACATAGATCTGATATTTTAATTGTATAATATTAAACTATTGAAATATAGATTTATACAAATTTGATCTTTGATGAACAAAGAGCACAGCTAAAATAAACAGATTATAGCGGCATCAAGATAACCTATACAGTTCATACCGATTCTACATAGAGCTTCCCTGGCGCAGTAAGGGAAGTCCAGCTTTCGGAGAGCTTGCTTTACGTCGCTCCCGGACATGGTAACGTGGATGCAATCGTAATCGTACTGATTATCGCGAAGAAAACCGTTTAACTTTTATCGCTGAGCGTTTGACAGCGTTTGACAGCGATCATGTGCACGCGCCTGTATGTATGCCTATGTGTATACACACGCATGTTAGGTCGGAAACCGGAGACCGGAGTTGCGGTGGCGCGCACCGCGCACGCCGGTGGGCCATCGCCGCGCAGTGGCGCCACCAGCGAGTAGGTTGCGAAGCGCATTATTAGTCAAAACAATCCGCCGAATTGGTGATCTATTTTTAGGTCGCGCCCACCGTAGCCCACGGTGCTACACCGTTTTTCCCCGGGAGGCCCCGGAAAAAAAGTTGGCGCGGCCGGTGCCCTTCCGCGACGCCGTCTCGTATCCGCGGATAAGGTTCAACGACCCCCCCTCTACCATCGCGGATTGTGACAGGCCAGGGAGCCGTGCGGCCGTGCGCGGGCCGGCCATGTTTATACCGTGGTGAGAAATTTTCGAGCCGTGCGCCGAGCGTGCCAGCCGCCGTGAACCACGAGCGGGACTATCTCCACGTGCGCCGTGGAAAGCGCGAGTTCCTCGGCCGCGCGTACAACCCGTGTCCCAGGAAGGTCCCCCCCTCGCAGCCCCCAGCAGCGCAGGGTCCGCGGAATCGACGATGGAGTCCTCCGACAGGGGTAAGTCCGCGTGAGGATAACATCGAACGTGTGTGAAACGGCAGCAATATTGTGGCATCTGACAAACGAATCGTGCGACGCCCCCGGGGGGGCAATGGCAGTGTCAGGGTCGAAACGGAACTAGTTCAGTGACCGCATTCGCCGCCGGAGGACTGGCTGCGTATCCGATGTTTCTATACGCCCGGTCGACGACCGTCTCTACCCGCCGGTTGATGGTGGTTGACGGTCGACCCGGCCGTCGGGACTCGAGGTCGTGGCGGTTCGTCCGTCGACCGCTTGGGCTCTCCGGCGAAAATCGCCGTCGCTCGATCGAATCTATGTCACGCCGCACACTTTTGGCCGCGACTGTACCACCGCGTCGTCCTCCTTCTCTTTCTTCTCCGCCTCTTTCCTCTCTCTCTCTCTCTCTCTCTTTCGCGCGCGCGCTCCTCGCCTCCCCCGCGTTCTCACCGTCTCTCTCTCTCGCGCCTCGGACGAGGACGAGAAGACAGAGAGAGAGAGAAAGAGAGAGAGGACAGTGTGCGCGCGCGTTATGCCTCCAGGGCATCATCCTGCGGATCGCTCACGGGCACGTGGTGGAACTATCGCCGCCGAAGTTCGCCATCCGAACGAAGAAATCCGAGACGGCGATCCGCCCGCGCGGATCTCTCCGTCGGCGATCTCTCCGGTCTCTCCTCTTCGCCGTCGTGACTCGCGTATAGCCGAGAAAGCGACACGGCGACGTTTTCCCCACGCGCGCGCCTCAGCGAGCCCGTAATCCTGTGAGAGTGCGACTGGCACCGGGCGTTCCGCGTTGCGCAACGCCACGGCCGTAACTGCGTGTCTTTAACCTACATCGGGACGGCTTGGCGCGGCGCGGAGGGTACACGGGTACACCACGCGCGGCGAATCGGAGTCACGGTGTCGTTTGACAACGGCGTGCACGGGCCGCATACACGTGAGAATTATTATCGCCTGACCGAACTCCCCCTCTCTCTTTCTCTCTCTCTCTCTCTCTCTC
>Ga0157363_1001743_pt1 | contig 18509 bp, 7 predicted proteins | sample AttsexASBM1_FD_111477 | JGI IMG/M metagenome (GOLD analysis project Ga0157363, IMG submission 111477) | Fungus gardens microbial communities from leaf cutter ant in Ribeirão Preto, State of São Paulo, Brazil - Atta sexdens ASBM1 | ecosystem: Host-associated > Fungi > Mycelium > Unclassified ... | reverse complement strand
TAGAAGGCCAAATGTTAACGCTTTAAAACCACAAAAAGGCGGGAAGATATATAAAATTTAAATTGTTATTTCGGTTGTATCAAATCTAAAGCTCAGAACTTTTTTGTACACCTAATACTTTAAGTTTAATTCAATATATAAATGTATTTTATAATCTGTAAATAGCAAAGCTCTTAATAAATTTATTTAAGTACTGCAGATTGAGAGGGTTACAATCAGTAATACTTCAAAAAGGTTTCAGCTTGTTGTAATCCGAAAGCTACTACGAATAAGTTTTGCATTTCGGTATAGCAATGAGCTAGCGGAAAAACAAAAAAAAGTAGCGATCACTAACTGTGCCTCACATTTTGTCATGGCAACAAGCCACGGAAATGCAAGACCACAGATTTGGCGATCCATGCAGATTGTGTGAACGACGTCCATCGCCGAGCATGACCATAAATAGTCATATCGCCAGAATGCGCGATAATAGGACACCGCGCATTTCTTTATATTTGACTAATCGTAGAATCATGGAAGTCTTATCCTACAAGTGAATCTAACGTCACGTTATGTGCGTCGCGAGAGTCGAGTGTCCTGTTATATCCGCGATACCAACTGTTTTAAGTATTACCGCGAGAGCGCGAATGACAAGATATAAATCACGAGTAACTATATGTGTTAACACAAAGTTCAAAATATTATTGTTCACACTAAATCTGACAAATTAATTATAAACAGATGTAATTAAAAGGGGGAATTATTTTAAATAAATTTGTGAAAAGTGGTCAAGTGTATGTTCTTCTCGCCCTTCGTGTATCATTCCAAGCGCTCCTCGTGGGTCCCAACTCATCAGCTGGCTCTCTTAATTATTACTTGTTACACGAAATATACAACAAGTTATTTCCATAATTTTTTTGGTATTATTTCAAGAAGATTGCAGATTCTTTCTGTAATATTTTAGCAAACTTTTTAACAAGTTTCATGTGCAAGAATCGCGGACATTTTGCTATTTCAGAGCTATCTCAGAAATGTTGCAAATATATTCCGCAATTTTTATGGAATATTTCACTTTTTAGTTGAAATATTTCTGAAAACTTTCGGTGTTGTATGAGATGTACGAGAAAATATGTGAAATATATTTTATATGAGAAAATATGAAAACATATGATGTATTTGAAAGGAGAAAGTTACAAATGATGACAATGGTAAATATTCAATATAGGGGAATACTTTCCGTTGACCTTGACTTTGATATATGTAGTCAAGGTTATGATCCTAAATGACCTTTAAAAGGTTTTACCCTACGATCGTTTTACGTTAAAAAGTTATTAACAAAAAAATTTCAGAGATAACGTATTATTTCTGCTATACATATTAAATACTGAGTAGACTCTGAATAGATTTTATCTTACGTACGATTTTCGTGAACGAAGCAATTTTCATCCTCTCCTTCCCCTTTCCTGCTTAAGGAGCAAACAATTTTTATAATGTATTGTACTATTTTTATAATGTATTGTACTATTGCACATGGATTTCGACTTTCCACGCGAAATGACTCTCATTCCCTCCTCCCCCCCCTCCTCCTTCCCCCTGTGTAAGGAACGCATGACTTCCATAATTGTACTGTTGCACGTGGGTTTCAACATTGTCCTATTTAGAATCATCCAACTTTTGATAGAATATAGCAACTTTGATTGTTAATAACTTTTTAACGAAAGACGACCGCAGGCTAAAATTCTTTGAAGGATCATAACTTTGACTTTGTGTCAAGATCAAGATTGCAAAGTGCTTTCCTATACTGAATATTTATCGATGACAAAATATATGGTAGAAAAAATCATACTTTCTTATTGCACTTTATGAGTATTTATGAGAAAGCGATTATTCTATGAATAATATAAAAAAATAACGTACTTGAAAAGAGAAAATTTTACAAATAATGATAAAATATATAGAAAAAGTAATATTTTCTCATTGCACTTTATAAGTATTTATGAGTATTTATGAGAAATTATAAGAAAAATTTTTACTTTTAATTTTTACAGAGCATGGTATTGTAAGATTGGAATTACAATGTGCTAGAACGTGCAAATATTGGTATTTTAACTATAAACCTCCAACTTTTCTCTTATAATTAAATTCACTGATTATCCAGTGTTAGTATAATATGCTTATCATACATACATAGATCGTAGACTCGACAAACATTTTTTCCTGATTGTTTCTTTTATCCTTATTTAAAGAACATAAACGGCATCTTGCTTATTTTTACAATTTAATGCAAAAATATAAATCATAAATTTTTTAACTAAAACGACACGTTGATCACACTTGCTAATATTTTGACCCGAGAAAAAAATGCTTTTTGCGCGAATGGCTGCAGAATCACTAATAGTTCGATTAAAAAGCTAAGCATCTCTATCGATAATTGAAACTTCAAACCTCTAGTAGATAGCAAGTAAGCGCCTTTCTAAAAGCAGAAAGGTTTTAGAATTTAGTGTGAAAGACTATGCTCATTTTTCAAGACTCGGATCATTTTGATCCGAAGAATCCATCTCCAGAAGAATCATGAAGGATTAAACAAAATTTGGTAAAGAGAAAAACACACTTCACACTCCCGTCGCGAAAAGCAGATGATTTAATATTAAAAGTATCATTAAAAAATTCATTGAAAATGAATGGCGTTTTCAATAGTATTTTAAAATGAATGAGTTTTTGCCAATATTTTAATATTAATATTTTATCACTGAGGATTTTATCACTAGCTAGCAATGTTTTCAATGGTACATTAATTTTATAATTTTATTGCTAAAATTAGTATTATTATTAATTAATATCTTATTCCAGAATACACATCATAAAATTATGATAAAAAAAAGTTTTTCTCTAAATTCGGGAACTAATTTTATAGTGCTTCGGAGCGGTCGCCCATTCGATTGCGTACTGCCATCCCCTATCCTTGACTTCTGAAATCATATGAAAACCGCTACACTTCGATGATCCATGAACATCTATATAATCATAGATGTATAGCTATGATACATCTGTTCAATATATAGTCTTGATAAAAATTTGTTCAGTTTAACTGAACATCCAGTCAGCTGCTAATCTAATATTTAAGCTGCTGTCTAATATTTAATTTTAATGTTATAACAACTATTTTCAGGTTAGGAAATCATACACTATACTTTTGTAGTACTAGTTATCATGTATATCGTCTTTAAGAGGTCTCCACAATCTTTCTCTTCTGTCGATAATAGTACGCGATAATACAATAGTATTGATATAGTACGGATTACCATGATGTATCTAAATAATACACATCAATATTATAATATATGTAATATATATTGTATAAGTACAATATTGATACGTTATGCTATAATATCATGTACACTTTTTGTGCTGCTACCATATAGTTACGCCATACATCGCCACCTCGTGGCAGTACAGTAACGGTAGTGGTATATTGTGCGGGATATCGCACACTTGGTTATCTAGGGTAATATTTTACTATTGAAAATTTTATCATCGATCAGTAATAAAATCTTCAATAATAAAATATTGCCATTGGTAAAATTTCATTGAAAGCATTATTGGAAAGCATTGTTGTTGGCGATCTTGTTGCGTGCACGATGGATTTGTGGTGGCACGGCCATGCGATCACCGTCCAAGCATTTCACGCGGTATGATTGCTTGGAAGGCACTTGGTCGAGAAAATGAGATTTTCCTTGCTTTCCAAACTTTATTCAAACAGACCTCAAATGCAAGCGAACATGTTTTACAGTAGATGCGGAAAGGATCTCAAGGGTGCGGTAACGCGATAAAAAGACTATTCAACACTAGGCGAGACATGGTACTGTCGACGAGACAGTTAGAATGGCCATGATGATCTGAGTGTTTCTAATCGACGCGCGACGCATGTGTTGTTTAACAATCGACACAATCGAACAATCTCGTGGATTGATCGATTCTTTATCGGGCGATGTGACTAAACGCCGTAAACGATATGGGTACCAATTGTATAAATGAGTAGCTTTCAATGCGAATGATATTTCTATTGATAATAATCCAAAATTTTATACCATTGGTCGAATGATATTCCTATATGGGTATCCAATAGTAATACATCATTAATCAAATGATATTCCTATTGGACTACATCCAATGATAAAATATTTCATCGCTACCCGAATGATTTTCTTATTGAACGTTTCAAGTAATGAAATCATTCGATAATGATAATGCCGTTGAGTCCGTATAATTTTATCATTAGTAGTTTAAATGTTTTACTATTGATCTGAATGATAATACCATTGACACTTTTCGCGACTTTGAAGTTTGGAGTTTACTTTACAAGCGAAATGTTGCGCTTCTTATATTCTGTCTCAGGTGATTCTTGTTAATGAGTAAATACTCTTCTCCACGGCTCTCTATTGGAGATGTGTACTCGCTTGCGATTTTTGTAATATTATACAAGTGATTTTTGTAATATTATACAAGGAGTATTCATACAATATTCTGAACATTTCATTATTTGTATATTCTGTGACAATTCTTTCGCTGTGCGGAATATTTGGCACATTGGCAACTTTCTATAAATATTTAGCATTAGCTGAAAAGATATCCTGTTTTATCCTAAATAAATGAGATTGGAATGGATTGAATTCAAACTTTCATGAACGTTGATGAATCTTTTTTTACACAATTTTACAATAATATAACGGGGTCAAATAATTTAAAATTAAAATAAATAATAGAAAGGCTATGAATCAAGCGGGATGTTTATTGCTTAATAATTATTAAATTTTATAAACTAAATACACACAAATGTTTCGGCCCCTATTGGATCATTATTAATATGACAACATTTTTTAATCTCAAAATATTTTTATTTATTTATACAGATTGCATCTCTACACCTTTCAATTAAAAAAAAAGTTTTGGTTTTTTAAGTGCAATTCAAAATTTTGAATAAGAAATGCAATTATTTTTTTAATCTAATTAAACCTAAAAAAAGTTTTTCAATCCAATTGAATCTAAAAAATGTGAAAAGTCTATTAAGTTATAAAATACGCAAAGTTATAAAGTACGCAAAGTTATAAAGTTTGGATATATTTAAATGGATTAAAATTTCCATTTTAATCCATTTTCATTTACTGATTCTCAATTTTTTTCTGTTTGTGTTTATAATAAAATCTTTTCGGTTTTCCGTTTTTTTAAATGATTCAAGAAGAATCTTACGTTTAACATTTCCAAATCTAATTAGAATATGATATAATGTATTTTTGTAATAAGTTAAAATAAACATATTAAAACATTCATTGCTTATTTATTAAAATTTATATAATAATTTATAATAATTTTTGTTTTTCATGTTATTAATTTTTTTCATATTATTAATTTGTTTAAAATTGAAATTTTCGTTATGGTATTTAAATAAGCATTCAACATCTATTTCACTTCAACCCATACATGTGACAAAGGAATTTATATTCTTTACTTATAAAACTCTGCCACATTTTGAGTTTTTAAATATTTTCAAAAATGCTAAAACAGGTTGTTCTTAATATTACAAACTAGGATTTTGTAAAAAAAATTTGTTCATTTGAATACCTTGTTTCATTAACTCAAAGCTTAAATAACCGCTTTGCTTCAGTCTCTACACTCCCTACATATCTATTTATTTATGAACGTTAATTACGATATCTTCATATTTTAAAATTTTTTCGAAACTACCTTATATTTTTAACCTTATATTTTTAACTAATTATATTTTAATGGATTTATATAAAAATTTATAAGAGAACGAGCGTGGCAAAGCAAGCAGCGCTTGGTCTACTATGCTAGAGATCTCGGGTTTGATTCCTGACAGAACCAAAATATTTTCATACGCTCATGTCTTCTTTCAGAGGGAATCGGACGATTAAATAAAAACACTGAATAAAATATAATTTTTAATTATTTTATTAAAATTATTTTGACTATTTTAACCTTAGTCTTGGGCATCCTTACTACATGTTAATCATTCGTATTCTGGATTAATTTTCATCACTTTTACAAGTATATAATTATTATTGCGCATATTTTGACATCTTTAGAAAGTATGTGTAAAATTGCATATTTATAACAAATTGTATATGAATTGTTATAATTATATTAAATATAATTAACAAAATGAAAAAATGCACTTTTTTATACAAAAATGTAAAACTCTGAAACAAAAATGTTTAAAGAAAAAATAGATTTCAATATCTTAATTGATTCCAAACTACAAAAGAAAATATGTTCAAATATAGGCTGTTCAAAAAATTTAGTTATTTTGTGATCTGAAAATGATGTTTTTAATTATTACTATTGTATTAAAAAAACTAATTTATTAGGAAAATATTCTTTATAACATTACAGACAACTTAATGTATTATTATATAATATAATATTATAATATATTATAATATAATATATATTATAATATAATATAATATTACTGACAATATTTTATATACATATGAGTACTAAAAACCAGAGTTTAAGGATTAAATTCTTTTTTTAATAATTTACGAAATATTCCCGCAATGTAAACGAGAATTAGTTGAAAATAAAGAAAAAAATTTTAATATTTTTAATTACAAAAATGTACACAATACAGACGATGGCTTATTATATTATTTATGACCCAGAAACTTATTATTCTAGTTAAAGATACGCATGAACTGAGGCCGGCAACGCACAAAATTTGTTCTCTACATGCAAAATTTTTTTAGGAATAGAAAAGAAACCGATATTTGACCAGATGCTTTTAATATTTCAAAGGAAAGAAATGCGCAGGACATGAATGATTCAAATGTGTGTATTAAGGGTTAATTTTTATTTTACAGTTTAAAATAAAAAATATCTTTATGAAATATGTATCAATTATAACAAAATTTAATTAAAGTGAATTTCATATTAAACTGTATCGAAATTAAAACAAAAAATAAACTTGACATTGTGAAAAATGTCTAATTTCTAATTTCAAAAAGGAATAATTACATTTCTTTAACATAATGATGTATGACCTAGTACATATAATAATTTGCAATATTGATAGAATCAGTATTTGATTCTATAAATGTTAAATATATTACTTAAGAGATTATAACAACTGTTTGGAATAAAAACATTTTATTATTAAGCAAAGCTCAAAAAAGTTTCGGACTCTTTTATATTTTTCCCTGATTTTTCCATATCTTCCATGACCAATTTAAATTTCCAAGCGGTTTAGCCGATTTTTCAAGTCTGTGGCCTGATTAAACCCTAATTAAAAATTGTCAATTTAACGCAAAATATTCAAATAACATAATCACTTCATGTTAAATTAACACTCGGATTTATTAAAAATTCAACACAAAAATTTTAACAAAAATCGATTTTATCATAAACGCAAAATATTTTTAATGTAATAGATATAAGATATACAATTGCCATTTATTCCACCAATGCCTTCAGTAGTTCTACAAATCAATATGCATGTCATGGAATACACGTGCACTTAACCTACATTCAAAAAAAGATTCTGATCACAATATTATATTCTAGGGAAATACTCAATAAAAATCAGAAGAAATTCTAATTTTTATTTAGCGCTTTAATTTTTATTTTTGATATTAGTTCGAACGAAATATTCATCTTAAAAATATAATCTCGATAAATTTAGATAACCGACGGATATATGCATACGAAAGTCTTATAATAACTTAATCTTTTGAAATATAGTACAACTTGAAATAATAATTTTATCTTTGTCGAATTTGCAATATAATGTTTATCTTTTATAGCTGAACTTTTTGTACTTTTCATCTTTTCCTTTAATATCTGATTATATAGAATTTTATTTCTAAAAGTACAAAGAAATATATAACGTAACATAATCACAAAGAACAGCTCTACATTGTTATAAATCTACAAATGTAAAATGCAATAAACAATAATTACTTCCAAAGTTGCATACATAATATTCATAAAAGACCACAAATTATTCAATTCGGCTTCCAAAACGCATCAGAGAAAGGGAAATGCAATTGTTATCAGATAAAATGATAATAATAATGATACAATATTTATTTTATTCTGAGAAAATGTAAATGTTCATGCATATTTGTCTATCTTTTTAAATTTATGTTTAATTTCTCGACAATATCTTTTCTATTTGTTGTCATTAGTAAGTTATTTTAATATTATTTCATTTTATACGAAAATAAACATATATATATATATATATATATATATATATATATATGTACACATATAAAAGATAAAATGATTTAAAATTTAAATAATAAATAATAATCATCAAATTAAATAAAAAATATTTCAATCAATTTCAACAAAAATCGAAAAGAATAAATGTAAATCAACTTAGCTTTAAAGAAAAGCAATACGATATGCAATACTAATAGTAGACATAAGAGAGAGATGTAAAAAGAGATGAAAAAATATATGACATTAATCAATTATAATAGAAAAAAATTATACAACAATACAAAATTACAAGAAAACAGCGCAATAAGGAAACAATTAATAATTTGATTGCTTCCGAAAGTCTTTTCTTGTTCAATAAATGAAATAAAATGAAATAAATTTCTATGATAGGTCTGCTTTAAGTCGATAAATTTTGTCAATCTTTATTCTCAAACTCACCGTCCGTCATCTTGAAACAATGTTCTGATCTCGATTCTCACACTCACTCAGGCAGAATCGTTAGCGCAGCAGCTCGAAAAAATGGTAGATATTTTAATTGAAAGAACGAAGTATCGTAGAGAATCGAATTGGATTATTAGCACGATATTCACCTCTCATACGGTGACTGCGACTAGATGCCACCAGGACAATCTTTCTTTCTCTCCCTCTCATACTCTGTTTTTCCCTCTCCCTAACTCCTTTACCCTCTCTTACAATCCATTTTTCTTCCTTCATTCTTTCTCTTTCAACCCAGGAACCACTCTTTTGTTTATCCTCGTCTCTCGTCTCTTCATCAAAACAGCATGCGCAAGATGCGTGTCCACGGCTACCTTTGCCGACTGCCTCCATTTGTTCTCCGCCATTCTTTCATCCCTCGTTTTCTATCTCTACGTCCACTCTTTGACCAATTCATAATTGATTCTTATATTTAATACTATCTTCAGATGTCTCAAGATGTCACGGATCAATCAGAGGACCGTATTAGTATCAAGACATTGTCTTAAGACATTATTTAAAACAGTCTTACAATAAAAATGGATTATAAATACCAGCCTTTATACAAAAGAGAAAGTGTAAAAATGATCAATTTTGATCCTGAACCGGACACCTTTAAAACCTGTACAGTTATCATCTTGAAGATCCATATATTTATAAAAGAAAATTTATTCAGAAAAGCTTGAAAAAGCTTTCAAAAATCATAAAATGGGTTGTATGAATGCTTTGCAAAAAACTCATTTTGTTCCTAATAAACAATAGATTTCTAAACTAATGATATGTGTACATTTAATACATGTTTGATCATTAAATATTATAAGAATATAGCATCAGGAAGATACACAATATACAGAATATTCCACCTAAAACAAAAACATCGAAATATATCGAAAACAATTAAATTTTTCGTATCAAGGTTATATTAATTAAAAAAGGACAAATAATGGTAAAATCAATTTGAATAAAATTGATTCTTCAAGGTCACTTCCACTTATTTAAATGGAATGATATGAATTTTTTACATAATATGTCTCCTTTAATTATTCTGCATAAAAATTTTAAGGTAGAAATATCGAAAAACTATTGATTATTTTACACTTTATTTTAACACATATTGATATGAAATATTATATACTACGAGATATTTTACACTTTATTTTAATACATATTTACATAAAAAATACCTCATTAAATTATTGATTCTCTGACACCTCTATTATGTAAAAAAAATCATGTTATTCCATTTTAAAAAATAGAGATGATCTTTATATAACCTTAAAAAATCAATTTTATTTTTTAATTGATTTTACTATTATTTACCCCCTTCCAAGCTATACAACTTTTTATTGACATTTTGTCTACTAGGTTCATTTTTCGATATATTTTGGTTTAGATAAAATATCCTATACATTTTTTAATCTTTCAAGTAGCTATGTATTCTCATAATATTTAATAATCCAACATGTGTTAAAATTTAATGCACTATTACTTTTGAAATCTATCGTTCATTAGAAACAAAATAAGTTTGTTTTTTTTTTTGCAATGCGTTCAAACAATGTATCTTATGATTTTTTAAAGATTTCCTAGATAAATAAGCTCTTTTTTATGAAGGTATGGATCTTCAAAAATAATAACTGTATAGGTTTTAAAAGTATCTGTTTAAGAATAGAGGGAGTTTTGGCCATTTTTAAACTCCCTCCATTCTTCCATCTTTGAGTTAATCATACTTCTATCTCATTCTTTTTTTTCACTTTTTAGGACTTTTTCCCTCAAATATTCACATTGATACGAGGATACGAGTCAGACAATAAATTCCAGAAATGAACGAATGGGTTTATTTTTTATTTTTCTTATCGCACAGATACGCGCTGAGATTTCAGCAAGATATGCATTAATTCATTATCATTTTCTAGCTTACTTAACAAATACCAGCATCTAATTTCATTTCCATCCGATCTCCTTTTATCAAATATTATGTTATACCATAAACAAATGAATTCTTCGAATAGATCGCTTTATCATTACTTTATCATTACTAGCTTAATTAACAAATATAATGTATAATTTCGTTTCTGCTCGATCAACCGACGCAGTAGCGTCGCGACGCCAAGTACATAAAAATATAAAACGGACACTTGACGGATTGCTTGATCATTTGACGTGTGAATGTTATTGCGTATATGTTCGTGCCGCTACCACTAACTTTATCTGAAGTTTTGACATCAACAAACTTTCGATTAAAATTGCTCAGGAACTAAAATCGCAATTAAAAATCTATAAACACTTTTATTATATAATGTCATCGGTATCTTTCGATTTCGATCAATCCGAATAAAATTGGCAGCCGATATCGAGATCTGTATTCTGAAAAGAGACTATTTCAGCTTTTCAAATTTTTTCACAACGTGTGATACATACATATAAAACGTTTTGTTCATTAAACTGTTTACAATATCTTCATACAATTTTAATTTTAATATAAAATTAAAATAAAATTAGCAACAAAAATGAACCTTGATGTGCATATGGATATAATTTATGTACATGAGACAGATAAACAGGAAGAGGGCGAGAGAGAAAGAGAGAGACAAAGAGCGAGAGAGAGAGAGAGAGAGAGAGAGAGAAAGAGAGAACGCAAAAGGGAAAGACAAGAGTGTAGAAAAACAAGAACATAAAAGAGAGAAAATAAGGGCAAAAAGAGAATGAGAAAAAGCGAGAGTATGATTACAATTCTTAATATTATCCATAAAAATTTGTATTAGTGATAATATTTATAAAGTTGACGGTGTAATTCTTCATCATGGTAAAAATATAAACGGAAGACATACAAATTTATTGCGAACAAAAGATACAAAATGGACATCCATAAATGATTTAAAAGTTAAAATATGTAAGTGGCTTGAAATGCTAAGAGCGCCTATATATTTTTCTTAGAACAAATCTAAATAATTAAATTATCAATAAAATGAGTTAAATCAGTACAATATTAATATTAAATAAATATTAATTTACAAAATACCAATTTTAGAAATAATCTGTATTCATTTTTAAAAGATTTAAATTCTGCATTATTATATTTTCAAAAATTTTTAAAAAGCAGTGAAATCCCTAAAAAAACTTTTTTAAAAAAAGAAAACATGTACGCCAAGTGCAAAAAAAGATATTGAATGCATTCTTCTTAATAAAAAACGAATATGAAGTAAATGTAATTAGCCAAGTATTTCATTACGCAAGACATAAAATAGACATAAGTAATTAAAATTGTTAATATATGATTAAAATTGTCAATGGATTATAGTGAAGAAAAAACTTGGCGTATCCGCGTCACATTAAAATGCAATATTTTAGGATCAATACGTTTTTATAATACGGAAATTATTTACGATACGAATTAACAAAAAGATTATTACATAATAATATTTTGCAGATACGCATAGATAAAAATAATAATTCAACAAAGAAGAGATGTTAATAATTGCTTACTAATTGTTAATCTTGTAAATTTGTTATGTATAATGTTTCGGTATTTAAATATTATCAATATTATTACATACATTCCTGCATAATTTATATCACATTTGTTATTTGTGACTATATTTTCATATCTTACAAACTATGTCACTATATATTTTAATTTATAATGTAAATACTGTGTTGAAATATTGTAATATTATATATTCATAGAAGTACAATTAATGTTACCAGGGTACGCCAAGTTTTTTCTTTACTATAATCCATTAACAATTTTATATTAATATATTTTAGTCACTTTCAGCCTATCTTATGTGTCTTGCGTAATGAAATGACGAATTACTTTTATTTCATATTCGAATTAAATTTATTTTTTATTAAAAAGAATGTGTTCAATATCTTTTTCATACACTTGGCGTATATTTTTTCTTTTTAAAAAAAAATTTTTTAGAGACCTTTGTTAGAATCTTTTTGTTAAATATTAATTATAAACAAATTATAAAAAGATAGATGACGAATAAATCGCTTTTTCATTATCATTTTCTAGCTTAACAAATACCAGTGTATAATTTTGTTTGCAATCTTCTTTTGTTAAATATTAAATTACGTTATATAGAAAGTGCAAAATGCAGAGAATAGCTTTGATAGTATTTTCGAAATAAACATTGTTTTCCCTAAACATTGTTTTCGACCGCATTCGATCAGCGCCTCTAGCGCCACCTAACGCCAGACGCTGCAACCATACCTATTATATATTCTGATCGACAATCATAATGATGAAAAATCGATATCATATTCTGAAAAGTTATGAATCTAAACTTTACGTCGAAATACTTCCCCTTGTAGGATACAAGAAAAAATAAAAGCACGTATTATACAATCGAAGTGTTATCGATCACGCATACATAAAACTTGATCGAGTCAGCCGTTATTGAGATTTGATAATCTCGGTTCGGTGCAACTCGTCTCACATAAAGGAGCACAATGTCTATATCATGACGTTGCGCTTGTCTTAATGCCAAGACACTATCACATCTAGATTGTCTTTTCTCTTTCCGAAAATAGGATTTTTCGACATTTTATCTCATAATTCGCGCTGAAAAATAGTGATTTTGGGGATTTTGATAATCTATAATCAGAATGTATACGTAAGGATGATTATAGAAAGTTTTGTAAATATTGGAATATTGGAAGTAAAAACTAAAAATCAAATGTTGCAGCAATTAGTATTTCGAATTACAGACTTCTATACAACAAAAATCTCATATATTTATCTTTTTTTTTTTTTAAATATCTACACTGATCTACAATAATACTAATCTAATGTTGATCTAATAATGCTAAAGGCCTCTATTATGAGATACTGAATTAATTTTGGGTAAATGCTAGAAGCCTATAGGCAGAATTTAAAAAATAATAAGTCATTTTGAAGGAAATTTAATAAGCTTTAAGATAACGTTATATAAAATTTAATTCAAATTCTATTTTTTTTTATTATTAAAAAAAAGTGTAAAAAATGAGCAAATCGCAAAGTCAAAAAATTATGCTCCTAATATGAGATGCTCCGAAAAATCAATAATAAAACGCAAAATATATCAGTATTGCAATTAAAAAATTTTATTTAATATTTCTAAAATACAAACACAGCTAGTGCGTGAAAAGTGAGCATGCGATAGATTGTACCTAGAACTCATCTTCAGATTGTTCAGGTAGTTGAAATCAAGCATCATAGAAATAGGCCCTCGACGTTCATTCCGGTTGTCTTTTTTATTATTGTGTAATAACATTTATATTTTAGATTTTTCACTATAACATAGAAGCATGGATTATTTTATTTTAGAAATATCCTGGGTATCTCATATTACGATTTCCACGCCTTAAGATTTTACGATCATCAAATCTAACTTCTGTAATTTAATATATTTTTCTATTAGTACGACTATTACTACATACAGAATTTATTATCAAATATTTATTTATTAAATAATAAACAAGATTTAAAAGTTTATCTTAATGAAATTTGAAGATATCCAAATTCTAAAATCTTTTTTTATAATGACTACAAGCATGATCTAATAATGAATTTTCTACTAAACAGTTTTCAATCCAAGAACAATAAATTCATGGTGGAATCAATAGATTTATTATTGGGAATACAAATTAGTTCGGTCCGTTTCCCTAAAGATAGCTCCAATTGTTGTAAATAGTTCATAGTGACAACTGATTTTGGCGGTTTCAGAAAGGTTAAACATCTGCTAATAATATTATACAGTTTATATCGTTTTGATTCATACAAAAATTGATTTTTACTCTGTTTGAAATGTCGAATTTTGTGTTAATCAAGCAGCATTTGCGGAAGGTTTTGATTTTCTGCTTTAATTGGAAATGCGGCTGAAGCTCATCGAATGCTTGTCGAAGTTTATGGTGACACTGCTCCAACTGATAAATCATGTAGGGAATGGTTTCAACGTTTCAAGAATGGAGATTTCAGCTAGCTATTTTCAGATAGAAGACAAGTCTCGCTCTGAACAGTCAAAAAAATTCGAAGATAAAGAATTAGAGGCATTACTCTAAAGAAGATTAGAGTAAATGCAAGAGGAGCTTACAGAATCATTGGGGATAATTCAACAAGCCGTTTCTGTACGATTGAGAGCCATTGGAATGATTCAAAAACAAGAAAATTGGATGCCTTATGAACTGAAACCGAGAGATGTTGAAAGGCGATTTTTCACTTGCGAACAGCTGATTCAAAGACAACAGAGAAAAGATTTTTTGCATCAGATTGTGACTGAATATGAGAAGTGGATATTCTACGACAACCTCAAGAAGAAAAAATACTACGCTAAGCCCGGTCAATCGTTGCCATCGACCTCAACATCAACACCACGGCCGAACATTCATGATTCGAAGATCATGCTCTGTATCTGGTGGGATCAAAAGGGTCTTGTTTACTATCTGCTGAAACCTGGCGATTCCATTATTGGCGATTCCATTTTGGTATCGGTTACAATTGATTCGTTTGAGCCGTACATTGCGAGAAAAACGGCTACGAGCAAAGACATGATAAAGTTATTCTTCTTCATGACAACACTCAGCCTCATGTCGCTAAAGTCGTAAAAAAATATTTGGAAACGCTCAAATGGAATGTTTTACCGCACCCGCCGTATTTTCCGGACATTGCTCCTTCTGATTGTTCCGAAGAATGCAGCAAGTCACTGGTTCACTTCTTTTGAAGAAATCGAAAATTGGCTCCAAAATTGAATTGCCTCCAAAGACGAGTCATTTTTTCGAAAATTGCTTAAGAGATGAGAAAAAGTAGGCAGCGATGAACAATACTTTAATTGATCTATTCATTCATTTTGTTTTGAAATGCATAAAAAACGGACCGAATTAATTTGTACTCCCAATAGTTTAGCAGAAACGCCGTTATCTCATATTAGGGGCCTATCTCATAATAGGAACTTTCCTCTAATAATAAAAAAACACTAAAGGTAGTATATATTCTTTTTTGTTCCCAATTAATTATTTGAGGGATGTTTTGGCGAACGTTCTTAGGACATAAGGATATTCTTTGAATATTCTTTGAAACGTCCCTTGGAGATCTGTGCTATTAGAGGCGTAGCTAAAAATATTGTATTAGAAAAAGTCCCTTTACAAATTGGTAAAAAGACTTTTTTAGCAATCCATATTCTGTTTTTTTTTAATGGGTGTAATTCTATTACACTTTGATAGAGCAATGTTTTAGTTTGAAGAATTTGTATTTTTAATTGCGATACGATGATTTTTAACAGAGTTATAAGCAATAAAGTCAGAATATTCCTTTTTACTTAATCCGCGAGTCAGGAACAAAAAATCATAGGAATATTTTTAAAAAACAATTTTATAGGAAACGTTTAAGTTTTCACAATAGAATTTGCTAAAATTTTTTTGGGGCACATTATAGATCTACAAAATGACAAGAAATTTTTTTGTTTTTTTCATAGTTTTTCATAGTTCATAATTTTCTACGCATAAAAATTACAAAACTCACATAAAAAATATGTAACCATTCGAAAGTAGAAATTTCAAACTTTTTTTAAATTTAAATATTGATCATTTTTAATGAAGATAATAATAGGGAAAGGTCTTTTTATCAACTTGTAAAAAGACTTTTTCCCCAATAATTATTATCAATAAAATTATTAAAATTATTACGATGTCATAATTTTTAAAAATATTTCTAGGTTTCTCGAAAAATTTATATTTTATATATACAATAGTAAAAAATAAAAAAAATTTATAAAGTATAGTAAAAAATAAAAAAATTTTGTATTTGTGTGCGCGCGTGCGCATATGCAAAAAATTTTCGATATCACGTTCAATGTAATAAATATAGTATATTGAGGTGGTGAAAACTGGACTTGATTACTTGCAGTAACACGTAGAGGGGATAACGCACGTAAGTTTGTGAAAAAAATGGCTTAAAAGGAAACAGTAAAGCTTAAAAGGAGGCAGTAAAGAAAACTATAGATATATTATTATATATATTTATATATATTTATATATATTTGTTAGCGTATACAAACATGCGAACACGGTCCAACATGCTCCTGCCATAGTTCTTATTCTAAACAAATGTGTTGACTATAACCACACGATTACTTATAGTCACGTGTAAGCATCATGGCAAAATATCTCGAAAGCTATAAGCTTCATACAAAACTTATCTTTCAAATAAAAGTTGTAGAGTTTGAAAAAGTCTACTGACTTTATCAGTTCGATTTGGGATGGTGTCATCTCGGATTTTTTTAATGGAATTCTCCCTTCCTTTTTATTTCATATTCTTATAGTCCTTGTTGAGATCTTTTCAAAGCATTATAACTCTATCACTTTAAGTCAGCTGTTCCCCTCAAAGCTGTCGAACATTTTAGAATAAGAACGACTATAAGCGAATCAAACACGTAAATTGTTCATTTTTTATTCTAAATCTTATATGTTTTGTTTAGCAAATCATAAGCTACAGTATATATTTATAAGAAAACCATCCGATTTCACTAGGAGCCAATTTCATACAGGATTTGTGCGAGATCCTTTAATAATTAAAGTAATCAAATGTAAGGCTCTAAAGAATTCACATAATAAATATTTTTAATAAAAATTTTTATAATGATACACATGGACTAAGTTAATACAAATGTTCATGAATGCTATGATTTAGGAGTCTACTATGAGTTAGGATATATCTTTGAGATAAAAGATCTGCACAATGAGATTCACAATTATATTAATACATTTATTTGGAATTAAATTTACAAAGAGAAATTAAGATGCATTCGACTAATTTTACTGTTCATTGTAATCAGTTCATGTTTCAATTTTTTGTTTAATATATTGGATTAGGGAAAAAATCTTTTCACACACACGCACGCATACGTATAGATAGAGATTGGTCGATTTTTTTACATGCCACTATTGTGTGCATTAGGTTATCGTTAAAAAGATGTTATTTCATAAACATCTCCGTGGTCCAATTTGGAGTGTAACCTTCCTCAAAGATCGTCTTGAATTTATTCACATGTACCGAGTCACCAACTTTGAATCATAGACGTGTGACGGCCTTTACGCTACTGTACACAGAATTAGGCGATTGTAGGAGTCACATATCGATGGGTCGCATACTGACTAGTTCGAGTGCTTTCGCGCGTTATACACACACTCCGACACTAGACGCAAGTCGATCCATTTATAATTTCCATTGTGCGTAAACTGTTTCCACATATCGTTTCTCAACGTACGATTAATTCGTTCGACAACCTGACGCCTTTATTACGGAATATGTTGAATAATGATTTATGTTGTGTTTTTTCAAGAGTATTTGTACGTTTGCATTGTAAAATTCTTTTCCCATATCGGTTTGCAAATTTTTCGGACATTTTCCATCGTCTTGAATTATCTTTGCGATCTCTGTAGCCATCTCAGTTCCATTTTTTGTTTTGAGCGTTACGGCCCATGCATACTCAACACGTCAATAACGTAAGAACGATAACGGTAATACTGATAATCTTTGTTGAATCATATGTAAGGGCACATCTCAACCACATCAGCCTGCCACAGGTCGTGTCCGTAAATTATGACGCGTCTGCGTGGAAAATTTTTTCTCGCCGGAGCGTGTTCTTCCACCAGTCGTCATTTTTCGAGATTTTTCTTCTCAGACATGTTTTATTTTTTTATCATGGTAATGCGCAAAATATTACAAAGATCTGACATAAATTATTGGTTGATATTTCGATATCGACTAAAAATGATTGCGTATCCTCGTTTCAATTTATAATCAAGTCAGCTTCACGAAGTTTCTTGATAAT
>Ga0157363_1001742_pt1 | contig 18514 bp, 9 predicted proteins | sample AttsexASBM1_FD_111477 | JGI IMG/M metagenome (GOLD analysis project Ga0157363, IMG submission 111477) | Fungus gardens microbial communities from leaf cutter ant in Ribeirão Preto, State of São Paulo, Brazil - Atta sexdens ASBM1 | ecosystem: Host-associated > Fungi > Mycelium > Unclassified ... | reverse complement strand
TTTCTTTTTTGTACCTGGCGAGCGGTATTTCGCAAATGGTTTTTCGGTTTTCCTGCTGTCTTTCATTCAGTTCATGTGGAATCCATTTTCCCATCTTCTGGATCTTTCCCATGGATTTCAAACGTATGGAGACGACTTCTCGTGTTCACATTCAATTGATCCGCGAGTTGTTATTGAGTTTGAGCGTCATTCTTGTCCAACAATGCTTGCAATTCGCTGTCTTCAAACTTTTTCGGTGGTTTTCCATGTTCTTCGTTTCTTATATCAAAATCGCTACTTTTGAATTTTTTGAACCACTCAAAGCACTGTGATTTATCAAGAGCACGCTCACTGTAAGCTTCGACAAACATTCGATGCGATTCTGCAACAGTTTTCTTCAAATGGTAACAGAAAATCAATGCTGTCCGCAAATCGTAGTTTCCAGGCACAAAATTCGACATGTTCAACGCTATTACATACTGTACTGTTGTATGAAACTTGTATTGTTATGAATTGAAAATCTTTGTCAGATGTCAGAACAAGGAAATGGCGTCAATGGCGCCGTCTGACGGCAACTACACAGCTATGGCCATCTATTGGTAAATTCCGGTTTCATATTTATATATCTGGTAACGATTCAAGTATTTAATCATCGTCGAGCTGAAGAAACAGAAAGAATTTTAATTAATTTTAAAACCTATGAATGTGTTTGTGGATTAAGCTCTAGGTATAATACTTCTAAACAATCTAATAAAGCTCATAACTATATTAGATTTACTATTCGTAAATTATAATAAATAGAACTGTATCAGTATTATTACAGGGTACATCAAAACCCGGACAAATCAAACAATTTCTTTAAACAAAATATTTTTAATGAAAAATTAAATATTACAAAAAATCCTTTTACACTTGGAGGATCCTTATAAAGCACAATTATTCGATATATTTCCCATTAGCTTGAATGATGGCCTCTATTCTCGATCTAAAGCATTTACATCCATGTAATGTAGCGCTGATCATGCCGAATGCTGCCTTAATAACGGTCCTTAATTATTAGAAATGTCAAAACTTGTTTTATAACCCTTTCAACTACGCTTCATATGTAATATGAAGTAATTCAAGGGATTTAAATCTGAGCTGGGAGGTCAGAATTCCTTGGAACCAAAACATATCGACGTTATCTGAGAGCCAATTTTTAATCAAATGACTCGTATGAGCCGGTGCACCGTCCTGTTGAAAAACATATGGGCCTTCCGGTCATCACAGTTTCCATCCACCGCTTCACTACATCCATCGCAAGAACGCGCAAATACATTTCTTTTGTGACAGTTTCCCCTTTTTTAAAGAATTATAATGGCATCACTCTCATTGGACACAACATCTAGCACGTGAACATTGGAAATTTCGTTCTAGCAACAACAGGGAATCCTCGGAATTGTAGGCGAGCCATTGATCATTTCTCCGGTTGATTTTGGCGTCAACAGTAAAAATTTTTTCGTCAGAAAAGAACCTAATTCGTTCCGATGCTTCATTTTTCAAAGAACACAATAATAGATTGCAGCGAGCAATTCGATTTGTCCTAGCAGCCTCAGAGAGCATCTTTAATGTGTACGATTTGTATCGAAAGTTCTCGGCAATTCGCATTATTGGCTCGTTTACAATCGATGCTAATTTTTGCAACGATTGCCCTGGATCATTCGAAATCAGCGCTTGAACCCTTTCAATGACTGCGGTGATCCTCGCGGTGCGTTTTTTCGAGTGACTTTTCCTCGCTGGCATACTGGAACTTTCGTTGGGCTATTCTAAAGCTGAATATTTTGTCACAACGTCATAAACGGTTGATCTCGGGATCTCTAAACAATCGAATTATTTCCGTTGCTGAGCGCCCAGCGCGGAGGCCTTCGATGATCGCGGCTCTTCGATATACTCCGCACTTGATTTCAATATTGCAGCTTGAGAATATGAGACTGTTTACTAGAAGCATCAGGCTTTCTCAGACGCCAACAACCTCGGTGGCACAATATAGCGAAAAATTTAAATTTAAATTTGTCCGGATTTTGGTAACGCCTAAATATAGATGCATAAATATTAAAAAGTACTCACCTTTTGCTTCAATTTCGAGAAGACGCTAAAGTTTCTCCAAGTAATCCTTTTTTATTCGGATTATCCAGTATTAATAAAAATCGGTATAAACATTTATCAGCTTGTAAATTAATGCAATATTTTGCAAGTGCATGTGGAGCAAAAATTGTCTCCGCGCTTCGTGATACTGCCTTGCGCAAACATGTTGCAACAAAATGTATAGAATTTATCAGATAAGTAACAAGAATTGCACGTTTTATGAATCATTAACATATTCACAAGGAAATTTATAGGCAACCTGTTGCTAAAGTTGATATAAAAGAAATGTCACAGATTTTAGAAAAAGCTCAAGCGCGAAAACAACTTTAAATAAAATTGATGTTACTATCAATAGTGAAAATGATCTATCCTCTATTAATTCAGGTTAGCAGTATATTAATAATAATGAATAATCAAAAGGCTCTATAATTTAACAATATAAATATTAAGGAAATGTAAGTCAATGCGATAAATGACGTTTTTGTGAAATTAATAAATTCTATCGAATAAGAATAAGAATTCCGCAGCGGTCTAAGCTGGATTACGAGAATGCTTCTAAATAATTGCATGTAAATTTACATACTACGTATGTAATTCTTCGATTGCGCATCGAAAATGTTTTCAGACTTGAAATGCAACACTAATAAACTACCGCAGTAATACATAGATTTAATTGATATATGAGCATTGTCAGAAGTAAAACAACATTAAACTGTTAAGACTATTATCCTTGTTTGACATATCTCGTCGGATATTTAAACTATTAAAATAGACACTGCAATAAAATTGAATAAGAACCTCTTATTCAGTACCAAATTTGTAAAACATCGTTGATCTGTTTTCAATAGTGTTCAGTAAGTAATAATAAATATGATTTAAAGGCCTATACTGGTTGAAATTGCTTTAAATAATTTAATGTGAATTATATACATATATATATATATATATATATATATATATATATATACTATGTACATGCATATGTACCATATTTACAGTCATATTCACACATTGAAATGTTTTTCATTAATACATTAATTGGTTTATTAAAAATTAAAAACTAAACAAAATGTTCTTATTCAATTTTGTTGTAGTGACTTTCTTAATAGTTTGAGTATCCGACCAGATACGCTAGAGGATAATAGTCTTAACGATATTTTATTTTTAATAATGCTCATATCAATTGGATCAATATATTCTGGAATTTTGTTATATTTTACACTTTGAAGAGGACGCAATAAGATGTCGAAACATCTATAATTATATTTTATAATATAGGATTTATTTATAATATAGAATTAATTTATTAATTCTATATTATATATGTTCTATATGTTGGCTCACATTGGCAATTTTCTTACTACTTATATTGTAAAATACAACCTTATGCAAAAGTATTATCCTTATTATTATAGTTTATTTTTATTATAGTTTATTATTATAGTTTATTATTATAGTTTATTATTATAATATATCCGACATGCGTTTTTAGAATTTATTTTTTTATTAGTGATTCGTTGGATGATATGTTTACTCTAAAATGTAAACGTAGATATGAAATTCAATAAAGTAATAAATGACTAGAGGGCATCAATTGAGAGTATTTGTATTTTTTTAATGGAATATTATTCTATTGTCGCGCGATGCTTGTAGTGAAAATATATGTGTTAGTTTCATATTCCACTGCTCATATTTTTGAAAGTTGAGTTCTTTTCTGTAAATAATGCCTAAAAAATGCACAACAGCTTTGCTGATTCAACTTTTACGAATAGGGCAAATCTCAGTTTGAAATAGCCTAAAGGGTTAAATGTTCGCCTGGACTAAAGCTAAGCGTAAATCTACTAAATACTGATAAAAGCAATAAATATTGATTAATTAAAAATATATATGGTTTTATTTTTATCTGCCTTTACCACAATTTAAAATAACTTGATAATTATAAGGTGCCTAATACTTTTGCATACAGCAAAATTTTTATTTAATTAATTATATTTATTAATTTATATTATTTTATATTATTTTATTTATATTATTTTATTATAAATTATATTATATAATTTATATTTTATTATAAATTATATTATATAATTTATATTTTATTTAATTAAGAGTTAAATTAATATTGATTCTTTAATATTAAAAATCAGGATTGAATGTGAATTATTGTTTACTTATCTCATTTTCCTAGAAACGTTTTCAAAATTCACTTTATCATTAAACGATATTAAATTAATAATTATTATATTAATGATATAATAGTTGTATAATTATATTTTGTTTATCAGATATATTACATTTAGTAATGTAAGTGAAACATCTGTTGATATTTCAGTTGATACAATAGAAACAAGAAATAATAAAAAATATCTAAACATATTGAAAAGGAAGAAACAAAAAAGAATTGGACAAAATGTAGGAAAACAAAATAATACAATTAAAAAGGTACGAAATGTACATAAAGATAAAGATAAGCTTTGTTTATGTTCACATTACCTTCACTAATTCCGGTGCGCAATCGGATCGGATATAAACAATACAGTAACTGCGTAAGCAGTTTTAATATTATGTGACGAGTGAGAGAGAGAGAGAGAGAGAGAGAGAGAGAGAGAGAGAGAGAGAGAGTGTGTGTGTGTGTGTGTGTACGCGCGCGCGCGCGCGTGTGTGTGGTGTGTGCGCGTGTGTGTGTGAGCGTGCGTGCGTGCGTTTGTTTTAATTTTGTTTTGTAAATACATTGTTAAAATGTATACGAGATACTCTTGTGTAAGTGATTGTGCACCACTCCATTCGAGTAAGCTGATACTGAACTATAGCGACACAGTGACAGCGCATTATCTTGGATTACTGACAGTCCGAACATAGCGACAATCTCAAATCATCAAATTCTCATTGACATAAAAGAAGGAAAGGGAAACCGGTTTTTATCCACGCCATACAGGAACGCAACAGTTGTATCTTCTCTGTTATATGAGTCAAACAGAGTGGCGACCGGTAAGTAATAAATAACAACAATGATACTATGCATATTGACGTGAATTATCAATATTCCAATTACGATCTTACTACCGACCGCAAATTTTGACAAACATAGCAAAACGTCTTTAAATAATTCAATTAATTTATCTTGAGAATAGAAATCCAATGGCAATGACAGAGAGATACATCTGTTGGCCGAGCATACCTGATAGAAAAATTTGTATGCCAAAGTACGCGAAAAAGTACGCGAAAAACCTTTCTATGACTGTGGTAGAATTGCGTTAAACATAGAAATAACTACGCCAAGTTACGCGAAAGATGTAAAATGTCGTACTTGGATCTAATCAAGCATAGAAAGTACGCCAAAGTACGCGCAACTAATAATCATTGCTTCCTGAACTACGCGTTTCTATGCTGAGCTATGCCAAATTAATTTTTATTCGTAGTATTTCAAGAAAGTATGTCATTCTATGCTTTTTTACACGGAATAACACTCTATCAGTCTGATAATTATCAGTCTGATAATTGGATACAAAAATAACCATGCCAAATTATGCCCATTTACGCGGTTGCATGAAAAAATCGTTTCTTGGAATACGTGTTTCTGTGCCAAACTATGCCATTCTATGTAATTTTATACGGAATTACTCTTACTCATCTGTGAGCATTAAACATCTCAGCCGAACGGAGATGCATAAACTCGTAAATAAGAATTAGTATTCGTCATAACTCGTAAATAACTTAGGAAAGAATACAAGGATTGCAGCATTTCGCATGTGAAATGAGTTCTCAAAATTTGGCTTTAATATTAAAGTATCCACTACGATGTAATTTTAATTCTACCATGATAGCAACGTGATGGCATCTTGAATTCATGCCAAATGCGTTTAAGATACTATCATGTTACTTTAAACAATACAGTATAAATACTATATACTCGAAATTATGCTTAAGATATTGTTTCGTGTAGCAAGGCATAAATGTTTGACATAAGAGTAGAATTTTACATCAAACTAGTTCCATTTATTCGCGTACTTAGGCGTAATTTTTAGCATAATTAAGCTTACTTTCGGGCATAATTAGACGTATTTTCTGGCATAGTTTGCCGTAATTTGGCATTATTTGTTTGATGTACAAAGTTATGAATCGACTTATTTTGGTATAGGAATAGAATTCTACGCCAAACTATTTCTGTGTTCCAAATCGCGTATTTAGGAATAGTTTTTGGCGTATTTAGGAATAGTTTTTGGCGTACTTTGGCATAGAAATTTTTTTATCAGAGCAGTACACGAGCGAAGCATCCCAGAGTCATCATACTATACAGACATAGTATACAGACAGAAAGAAAAAGCACATCAGAAATTATACATTAAATTATATAAAAGAACTTATCATATTAAGAAAGACATAATTTTAAGTTTTGAAAAATTTAATTTTGATATATAAAAAAAAGACTATTAATATAAAATTAACATATTGTTAACTTTATGATTTTGCACATTATATAATAATTATACATTTCTTATTTTAAGATAAATTATTTTTAAGGTTTTTGCTTATTTTTGTTATTATATTATTTACAGTATCTACATTCAACGACTATCTTTAATCTCTGCTTCTCTTTATCTACAGATTTGAAATAGATAAAGTTTTTGAATCTAGTTTTATTCAAAAGTATATTATAAACTTGCTCTACAGCTAAGTCATAAAGTCACTTTATATACTTGACATTTAATTCTGTACAATAACTTAGTATTTCCTTTTTACATTATATATATATTTTAATGTTAAAATTATTTTCTTTTTACAGATTTCAATTACAGATACAAGGAAATAAAGATTATAGTAAAGATTATTTTACGCTTTTATTATAATTAATTAAGAAAATAAACATATTATCAAAATACAACAAGAATTATTTCTCTTTTTTCGCATATTCTGTTCGTTGTATAATATAAAATAAACTTAACAGAATTACCGTTTTTATATTAATATCAAGTATTTTAATCAATCAATATGAATTACGAATATTCTAATCTTCCCATAAAATAATATATAAAATATAAATCAGCTTTGTTTTAAAATCTATCTTTCTTGATACATTAACAGGTTCTTAAAATATTTTAACATACAATAATAAAAGGAATTTTTTTCGCTATTAAAAAATATAATAATGAGTTTTTTTACATACATCTTAAGATAAAATATTAATTAATAAAATAATATATTTTCTATGAAATAGAGTTTTATTACATGTTATAAAATTGAAAATTCAAAGTATACATTGCTATCAAAGTTAAATCTAAATCTTTTTAATGACTCAATTATGATATTAAATAAATATTTAATAATTTAATATATAATAAAATATTTAGTGGATTATGAATATCACATTTGTTACTTTTAGTAATATGAGTATTGATTATTATTAAATAATTAATAAAAAATGTGACTATAAAAGTAAATGTGTATATAAAAGTTAAGAGTAAAATGCATATATCAAAATATATATGAAAATATAAAATGAATACATTTAAAAGGCTTAAAATTAATCTACTTTTCGTCAATCTTTTTTCTCTCCTGAGATATATTCATCTTAGCTGATGTCGCAGCAAGTGTTTCCGCTGTTTTTTCCGCTGTCCTTTGGCTTTGGATTTCCGGTGTTTTAACCCTTCGTAACTGACTTAATGTCATTATATGTGTATATAACTCATCTGACGAGTTGACAGTATTGCATCTCTTTCCTCCTTACGCTGTCTGTTACTTTAGTGTCGTCGCTGGGTCTCCTTTCTTAAGTCCATTTTCTGAAGTTTGACAAATGACTGTTTATCTATCGCTCTGTGTTTCCTAGATTTATTAGATCTTTCCTGTTGAATAAAATTAGCGTATGAGAATGAAATATTTTTCGATTTCAGAGTTAGATTTACCTTCTTCAGTAAGATACAACAAAAGCTCCAGGCGAAATAAGTTCAGCCTAATTATTGAACCACGCAAATTCTGAGGATGGTAACTTACATGCAAGTCTAGCACTATAAGGGCTTGTTAAAAATAGCTCTTATAAATGCGCAGCTAAAGAGGGTACAGTCTGGTACCTCATCTTAGAATGTCCAAAATTCGAGGCGCAAAGAGTGGCATTACGAAATATTGTTCTTTCTAACGAGTGAAAATTGCTTGAAGCGATGTCAGTCCCAGCGTTAAACGCCGAAGTATTTCAAATATTTGTCAATTTCTCTAAAGAAATACTGAAGCAATCTCAAAGAGAGAGGTCTAAACTGTAGGACTGTTCACCAGGGCAGGCCGATGGCTCTGGAAATGGTATGTGAAAGCTCAGCTGAAGTAAAGGGAGCCTACTTTTTATTATAGGAATATCCCTAACTGAGTTGTCCATAACTCATCACGCCGAATAGTTTAGGGAAAAATATGTTAACATTTTTATTACAGGGTCAGAACGTGCATCTGGGTGCACGAGACGCAAATGAGCGTCTCCCTGAGGTTCTCCGTCAGCGCGAAACGCTTCGAAGACTTAAAACTCGAAATGTCGCGGCAAAATTGCTTATTCTTGCAGAAATGTTTTGCAGAAATGCTCTGCTGGGTTTTTCCATCATCCTTCTCGGAATGGATTTGATAAATAGTGGAGTTAATTAATTAGGCATGCCTCTGTGGGCGAGATGGAATGTATGCTCCGTCTTCGTAACGAAGTCGATTAACAACTATCCCTACTGACAGGTGTAGCCACTCTTTGAATAGCAGAACGCTTTCGGAACGGTGAGTATATTAAAAATCTTATTCCCATATGTGCATGGTTCGATAGCGAAAGATACATAGTATTGAATAGCAAGGGCAAATGCGGCGGTTTTTAATGTTGTAGCAATAGCCTTGCTAAAACTATTAGCAAATACGTAATCGAACCATAAACTCCACTATAAACTGAAGTGCTTGAGTTCGCCTTGCTTGCCTCAGCTGGTCGGAACTCGATTTGATCACAACATTTCTAGGCGTACGTAGCTGCATTTCGAGAGCCGCAAGGCTCATGCGGACTTTACGGCCGGAAAACGTCTCGTTAGGGGACATATAGCATGCCCATCCGGTTCGCGCCAAACATGATTATATGTAAGAAGCGATCTAAGAGTGTTGAAACATCTCACTGCGTTGTGCTTTCTCTGTGATGAAGTGTGGATACGCTGATAGGCGCTCTATATTGCTCTGAATTTTGGTCATGTTCATGAGTACCCGTAAATCGCCCGAATGCTATGGCGAAGGTCACTATCCTTTGACCTGATCAAGTCAGATTTGAGAGCGCAGATTCACCAATTAAGAAATAATTAAGAAATAGAGGGATGAGGACCCCCTCCGATGGCAAAGGCAATATGTCGCGATGTCTAGTGGTGAAAGTGCAAGAGGAGAAAGCAACATGCCGCGAGCGATCTTAATTAAAGCCGAAGTAATACTCCGTAAGCGTCTTCTGATTTCGGTGGTAATCAGGCAAAACAACAAGACCGCAAGCGGTCTTTTATTTATTTATTTACTTATTTATTTTATATTATTTTATTTTATTTTATTTGGTTTTATCTGTCCTTTAAAGCAACACTCCGACTTCTGCGACTTTGGAAAGCAACACGCGGTGCGTGATGTTAAAACTCGGTCTCGTAAAGTAATATGCCGGGAAGATTTGGGAGAGATAGGGATAAAGTGAAGCTGTATATAAACTTTCGGCGCCTTTTTACCCTAAGCCATCATGTAATAATACATATGTCGCCATCTACTTGGCGAACCGGTTATGTATATTAGGCATATATATCACGTTATATAATCCTAAACAGTAAAAGCTCTAGATAATATGTAAGAGTCATGGCTATTGATGCACAATTTCGTCTAAAAATGACCTAGTTTCTCTCAGCTAAACCGAACTTTACGACCGAAACCAAGTTTTAGGTACGATAAAAACTCTGTAAATATGTTATACTTATTGGAACAGGAGGCAGATCCTTTAGCGATAAGAGAACTGCATCTCGATACGGCGAGCGGAGCATCCACAGCAGATGATGTTAATGAGAAGCCAGATGTCTAGAGTTGATCAGAGGATGATGGGAAGCCGAAACTTAAAAAAACGATGAATTATTGATAAAAGAAAGAATTTAGAAATTTCAGGGAAAGATCATAAAGTTTCATTTTATTTTATATAAAGATATATAATAATAATTTCATTTTTTGTAAAAATTAATAATAGAGTTATGATAAAAATATTACGAAAGAACCCACGAGAGTTTTTATGATAAGTAAAGCTTGATTAAATATATAATTCAGGTAATTTTTTTATATAAAAGTAGGTAGGAAGGAATGTTGAAGAAAATACTTCCATAGTAAAACGTGACAAAACTAGAAAAAATATTGCGGAAAGTCTTAAGAGACTTCAAAAACGTTTTAGTAATAAATTTGATTTTATATAGAATATTAATAAAATAATGAGATCATAAATAATAGGACAGTTAAGCACTGACTAAGTAGCTAAAATTAATAAAATAATAATTATTAAAATACTTTTTATGGAAAGTTAAGTTTAATGTGAGTAATAAGTCAGAATTGATTTGAAAGCCAGCGGGCGTCATTTTATAAAAATTTTGTCAAATTCGATTTTAGCAAATTTAAGCATATCGAGCTTGACGATCATTGGCTGGTATATTTTAGAAATGTTAAGAAACATCCAAAGTTAAAGACGATGATTTACAGTTATTAAACAATAAAATAAAGTAAATTATAGTAAAATATACCTTCCGAAAAAGTTTTCGAGGTTTTTGGAAATAATTTTAATACATTCTAAAAGTCACACTTTTATGAAAAACTAGATATACCTAGATTGATGAGAATCAGTTTCTTTGCTTCTGAGAAAAAATATTATCACACAAATAAGTTCATTTTACATAATTACAAGCAACAACGTGTTATTTATGTTTTTAAGCTGTATAAAGTTTAGGTGTAACATAATGTTATTAAAACTGCATTAATCTCGGAAGCAGATTACTACAGGGAGCAGATACTCCAATGCACCATCATTAAATAAAATAACTAAATAAAATATAACTAGAGAAAAACTGTTATCAATACAAAACGATAGAAAAATATCTCGAATAAAGAGACATATGCAACTTTTTAAAATTTAGAAATTAACAACTGATACGTTGACTTTTCGGAAATCAATGATTTTCAGGTCAACTGTGAAATGACTGAATTGCCTAATTATTAATTGTTAAATGATTGAATTGCTTCATTTTTATTCTATTATATTGGTTGTAGCTATCAATATAACAGATATAATGCAAACATAATATTTTTATACAATGCTGTCATGTCCAGATTTCGATCTCCGAGACGCGGGGCGATAGGATATATTGATCTCTCGATTCGTGCTGCAATGTTCACCCGGAATAGTCGAGGATGGAAAGAGGGGAAATGAAATAAAAAGAAAAAGAAAAAAACAAAGACAAGATCCTCATCTCCGACGAGGTGATCCCTTTTATTCTGCGCTAAGATTTCTTAATTATACGGATCGTCCGGTTTTGAACTTCACGATGCATGGACTCGGATAAATCTACGACGGGCCCGAAAACACATGGATCAAATTCCTCGAAGCGGTGGTATTCGCGCACCAGACTCCTATAAGCGGTTCACTCGGCGTCCGTTGCTCCTGCGAACATCGCTATCCTTTTAAACTTTGCGCTCGCTTAGCGAGTCACGCAGCCTCACAGAGTCGCTATTGCTGGGGAGCTTGTTAGAAAGAGTGAGCTGTGCTCTCAGATGAGGAAGCCGCAAGGTAGCAGGAGGAGGCCGGTATCTCTTTTCTTTTGCGGGGGGTGATTGAAGTTGGGATGAGCGGGGATTTGATTGTCGAGGTGGAGCGGTGGAGGAGCTCTAGAGGAGTTCTTGCGTCCCCGCTCAGATAATCACCGATGCTCCGTTTCGAGCTCTCAGGCTAAGGAAAGGAGTGTCCCAAGCATTGGCGAGTATTCAAGAACGCCGGAATATGAGGGGACGGCGAATAGCGCGCTATAACAGAGAGAATCGTAGGTGATAGATCATCGCTCGAGGAATCGGTGGCATAAAAGGGTGCTAAAAGGAGCGAGCCGTGGAAACGCGTTTCTGTATTAAGCTTGGCACTTTCACGCACTGACACTTAAGAACATCATAGATAAGACACGTAACACTTACACGTAGCACTTCAGGCATGACGAGATGTAAAAGAGAAAAGAAAAAAGATAGAAAATTAACTAAGTTATTATATTGGCATAGCCTTGATAAACTGTATCAAGGCTACTTGATTCTCGAAATATACAAAGACAAATGAACTAAAACTAATTACAATTGAATAATTACTATTCACTCTAACTTTACAGTATAATGCTCGCGATAATAACAAAGAAAATGGAAATATCATTAGAGTCTAATATAAAAGGTTCACGGCCTTACGCGGCGCGCGCGATGGTAGTTTATAGTGACCGATTCGACTACCTTGCGGAAAACTTATCTCAGTGAACTTTGACAAAAGCGGCTAAAAACGAAGTGCGCCCGTCCTGGATAAGGACTTCGTTTATATACAATTTAGATCTATGACGTCTCGTGGGCAAGGGAGCGAGCCAATTTTCGGCTCCAGCGGAAACAATGTTCTAGAACATTCTATAAATTTTTAATTTATGTAATTTTTCCTTAATTAATGCAGTTTTTTGATCAGGTGAGGGGCCACTTTCGATTAGGCGGCAAAAAGAGAGATATAGTCATCTACAATATATTAACGGCACGGAGGTACACTGCGGCAGCGAAAGTCGCAGTCGATGCGTTGGAAAACCCATGAGGGGCGCAGTGTAAGAAGTTCAGAGCGGAATGCTAATGGCATTGAAACACGGAAGTCGTTGATGTAATCGAGTTGGCTAAGAATTTGTCATCCCATTGGCATTGGAGAGACCATAATCGCTGCATAAGAATTTTGGCGGTAATAACTCATCCTAAAGGATCGAAAAACTTAGCGATGATCGACAGAATGGCTCGTTTGTTGCATTTGGATGATGACGGAATGATCACGCGGAATTGAAAGATATCTAACTCTAAGATATCTATCTCTGTAATCTTAGGATATTCTTTCATTATTCTTAAGACTTTAAGAATAATATTATTCTTAAAGGTGCTCGTCTTGAAGAACCTTATGAGTGCCAGTATTTTACAGCACGGTTCGGAATTCACAGAGAACTTCGGGGATTAGTAGTAGAGTAATAGTCTTGTAGTTTTTAAACAGAATATATTTAATTTTATAACAAGTGGTTATTTATTATAATCTTACTTAGCACTTTCCACGTCGGTAGGTTTCGTTTAAACGACAGACGAAGTAACACAAGTTATTCTCCTTAAATTTCTGATCCGCGATCGCGTTCGCTTATATTCTATATTTTTCATCCTTGAGTGTTCCGTGCTGGCCCAGTTCCGCGTATCGGGCGAGGACAGCTTCCGCATAACTTCCGAGTCCGTATTTCTTAAGTAAACAATTTATATTCGCTCAGGATCTTCTTTTATATTCATTATTTAAAAGTAATTTTAAGTATATTAAATAAATCGATTTTGATAATCATTTATTTAATTGTTTATATTTCTTACACGTTCGTGCAACATTACTTGTGCAATTAGCACTTGTAACATCGGCTAAACCATGATCCGCGGGATCGAGCTCGGATAGTTGCTCGCCCATTTTCGAAAACGAAAACCTCCTTTCTTTAGTAACTCGATTAATTGATCGCATGTTTGACGAACAAGAATCTGATCGTCTGCACCAAAAGCACAATCGTCAACGTATGTACTGATTAAAACCGTAAAACGGGAACCGCGAGCAAATTCCGCGGAAAATTCGGCACTTTCATCATCTACAAGTTGATTTAAAACCCGAAGGGCTAAGAAGAGAACGGTGGCTGTGCCGTAGGTAACGATAAGAAGGCGGTAATCCGTGAGCGATCCACCAGGGGTAGGTTGCCACACAATGCTCTGGTAGTTAGTGTCTCGGGAATCAACTAAGGTTTGCCGATACATTTTGGCAATAAACACATAATAGTATTGACGCCATTGCATTAGGATAGTAGCTAAAGCCCTTTGAAGTTTAGGGCCAATGTGCATATAGTCGTTCAACAATGTTTGATATGCAGCATGAAGACTACTCGTAGGCGGGTGCACTGCTGTCACGTAAGACAGCGTGATGGAATATAATAAGTTTGCTTTGGTTTGACAATTTCTGTCGGTGGACTTTTGGTCATATGAACGAGTGTTTCGTACTCTGCGAGAAATTCGCGATACTCGGAAGCGTTAATTGAGTCTCAAAATAAGCGTTGTTCCAAGCGGTGAAAGCTCGAAACAGCAATAAAGCGCTTATCGAGATGGATAGTCTTTAATGGTAATCGGACAATATAGTGTCCTTTCTGTATACAGGAATGTGTGGTTCGAAATTGCTCTTCGTACTCCTCAGGGCTCCGAGAAGCTTTCTGAGACACTTCCTCAATCTCTCAAAAGCGACAAAGATCGCGATCAAAAGTTTCAAGAACAACTCCGTGATGCGCCAATGCGGAAATTGACTCAGTTGGAAACGAAGCTATTGGTCCGGAAAGAATCCCGCCGAGAATATTTTGCGCGATAGGCTTATATTCGGAACCTTTTCAAACACCGCTGAAAACGAGATCGGCACCGATTATATGTTTAATCGACATATAATAAACATATGTCGATTAGATCCGAACATGGGGTCACGATTGACAAGTTCGAGTCCGGCGACGAGTTTCCAATGGTATACGATATTTACTTGAGTCGGTAAATATTTCGTTAATGATCGAAGTATAAACGCAGTGTATCGTAATATAGGCAGGTCCGTTGCGAAATGCCGAAATAATAGTAATTTGGATAGCGTAACGAACTGCATTTCACTAATGCCGGAAAACGGAGCGATTAATTCTTGAAAGGCATAGGCGTTGAGCGACTTCGGAGATAAACGTAGAGACAGATCTTTGATCCAAGAGCGCGCGAACAATAACAAAACGTTCATGAGGCAAATAAACTCGCACGCGCGCGGGCGTGCAAGATTTTGAAGCTCGGCGCTACGGTATTCGCTAACAAGTACGATGGCGGTTATATTCTCACTACTCGTAGGTGCGGACGTCGATGATTACTTAATATCGACATGCTTAATGGAATTATCAAAATGTAATAATGTGTGATACCGTTTACTACACTGTCGACACGCGCGAGAATTTGTACAAACTTTCATAGCATGCTTCGTACTGAAATAGTTCAGCTTTCTGGTTTTTAATGAATTCAAAATGTTGATGTTTGCTTAAGGAACATAGAATATTGATACAATAGATAGTTCGCTTTATATAATGGGTACAAAAACGGAACAGTAGACGCGATATGTAAGACGAGAGTTTTCTTTTTACAGGTCGTCTTCTCCATTGCATTCGCGGATGCAATCGCGTAGAACGCGCGAATGCGAGATGCGAGAAATTAATCAAGTTCGCGATAACACGGGTAATCTACAGTATTGCCGAGTTTAAGTTCCCAAGCTTTTTGCGATAACTTATCGAGTTTTGTGCAACTAGAAAAACAAGCCAATCATCCCAATGTTCAATTATGCAACCGAGATTGCTCAGAGCTTATATCGCTTTATTTGATCGTGAAGTGTGCGAATATCGTTGGAGGTTTCTGTCGTGAGCGACGGTAAATTGAAAAACGATTATAAATATACCATAATAAGGTAACGTTTATTATCGTATGGAAAACGAGAATATTCCACGCGATAATGAAATTATCATTGGTTACCGCGAGATGGGCAAGAGCGTTATTTGCATCCCTCTTTACACACGAATACAAATAATTCATGCGCTCGCATTCATTAAATTCTGATCATCATGGATCATCGATTTAAATTTATCACGAAAGCTTTCCCATTTGTCGAAACTCCCATCGAAGGTCGGCAGGTTGATCCTCGGAAGATGCGACGATGATCGAAACGAGTTATTAAGACTACTTACGTCATGTGCAGCAGGTTGGGGATCGCGCATTTCGTGACAGTCCAGTCACCTCAGCATATAGTCAGTAATTTCGTGGAAATAGTCCTCACACGTCAGGAAGTAATTCTGGATGAAGTACGCATGGGTTGCCTTCAGTTTCTCGTTCGCAGTTAGTTTTTTTGCAATCCAGCTCTTGGCATCAGGTGAAAGTCTCATTGAAGATTGCGAGGCGTTGCCGCGTCATCTATGGTACGTGTCACTTTGGTTTATCCCAGCTTCTTAAAATTAATGAAAGATATGGCCCCCATCTGCTGGTTCTGCATACTTATCAGTTCGAGAGACGATATGATTTCCAATGAAAAGGCACGATTCGGAACGTTCGAGAGTCAATAACTTACTTTGGCATGATCCGATTCGAAGGACCAAAATATGTTTGTTTATGACGCTGGTGTTACCTTGTATGGAAGGCTCGCTCGCTAAGGTGTGTGATAACAACTCTCTTTGTAACAATTCGAAATTTATTGTTGAGTCGAATTAAGATTTATTTGAAGCGGGCGGTAAGCTATGAAATTCGATAATTAATGCGTTCAGTAAGAAGCTTGCACAGATAATTCGCACTTGGTACAATGTCGAGTAATTTCTCACAACTGTTCGAAGAAAGTATATTGCGAGCAGTAATGAGGCAAATCTCGTCGGAAACGCAGGTAATTCTCGCGCACTGATGCCCTCGCGGTACTCGTATAGAGTAACATTACATATATAAAAGGCAGCGTTAATGCGCAAAGGAGCTTCGTTCGATGTGATTCGCACTTGATAATTCGAGAAAAAGTATTACGAATAATGAATAGGTGATCCATATTGATCAAGATCGGGAAGCGAACTAACTTCTCGCACGCGTGTGCGCAATCGTCACCTTTTCGAGTGTCGTGCAAGGGAGGGGGGGGGGTCGCGTGCCATCTGAGATAGACAGTGTGATTAGAACAAGAGCGAGATACACACATGTTTTGAACGAAATGTTGGTCGCAGGCATGTTTGAATAGGCACGTTTGAATAGGTATCTATGAGCCGTTCACTTGCCATCCCCGAGAATATATTGAAATTAACGATGATTTCGGAATTATTATTGATTTATATTATATTAAGAACTATCAATAACTGTACTTGATATAAGTTATGTTGATGGAATAAAAAAATTATAAAAATCTAAGTCACAGAATATGTAAAATTTAGGGATGTCCAGGTGTAGCAATTTAGACTACAGTTTGACGATATATGAATATACATTACGTTCTCCACAAAGGATTATAATAATTCAATTTGCGAAGAGTGGAGAGAAAATTGATATGAATGCCGTGTTAAGAAGAAGTGATACGTAAAATTTGCGAAGTTTTATGACATTAAAAAGGACCTAATGTAAAAAGGTCAAAACTATATGTATTTTTTACTTTATTGCTATTTTAGGATAAACATTATATAGCATGAAAACTGGCTTCTTTACCTTTTTATATAATCATTGTTTAAAAATTGTTATTGAGCGAATCTCGCGTTAAAAGATACAGAGAACTCTTCGTTTTGTTGAAAGAAAGCAGGAACTCTAATCAGAACTATTGTATATAAAAATTGACTTTTCAAAAATATTTAATTTTTTTTTTATTCTTCAAAATTTTTTGCATCAAGAATTCTGAGTATTGACAAAATGAAACTATTGGACCGCTCAGAACTATTCAATCTCAATTTTTGATAAAAAGTTAGCACCCTATTTTTTAAAAATTATTAAAGAATAGTTATTAAGTAAAATTTTTGTCATAAATTATATAAAACTCTTCATCTCGCCAAAAGGAAATGGAAACTCTAATCAGAACTTCTGAATACTATAACAGGGGTGCTAATTTCACATACTTCCAGATATTTTATTTTTCTGGTACCCTCCGGTTGTACGCCGATGGACATTCCTCAAACCGTCACCTATGGATAGGGGACCAGCAATCCCAAATGCGGTTGAGGTAATAAAATAGTTTTTCTATTTTAATTGGCCGATTTATTTATTATTTATGTATCATACTCGTTTTTACTAAAATCAATTAATTTCAACTTTGATTTAATGGTTTAAACCATGAACATATTTTAACAGACTGATAATTGAGAGCAAAAATTAAGACGCAGCGTTGTACGTTAACAATGTATTTCAAAGATCATTTTATACAAATATGATGAAATCGGATATTTCAACTCAGTTCGAGCCATCCTCAGCGATGTCCAAATAACATTAAAAATTATTCACAATAAGATCCAAGTCCGTAGCTAAGAGAGCTTCCTCAAATTCAAACTTGCGAAGCATCATTGTCAATTAGTTGAATAACTAATTGATAACTAAAGAAACAATAATTAAGACAACGACAGAATGTCCAAGC